>Ga0316222_1001105_pt1 | contig 34959 bp, 29 predicted proteins | sample TBH18011metaG_FD_206008 | JGI IMG/M metagenome (GOLD analysis project Ga0316222, IMG submission 206008) | Freshwater microbial communities from Trout Bog Lake, Wisconsin, USA - TBH18011 | ecosystem: Environmental > Aquatic > Freshwater > Lake > Hypolimnion/Profundal zone | place: USA: Wisconsin... | reverse complement strand
CTGGGATGCAATCCCAGCATCAACGGTTGAAATGCTGGGATTGCATCCCAGCCTACGAAGCATCCCAGCCTACGATTACCTCCCAGCCACGATACCTCCCAGCCACGATACCTCCCAGCCACGACGCATCCCAGCCTGCGACTGTCAACCAGAGTGTTGCCGCCCGCGTTCTCAATGACAAATGCAGACCGTACAACAACCATAAGTAACCTCAGGGGACACAATGAAACAAATAATAATAATCGGCACTGCCGTTTTGCTCAGTGGCTGTGTTGTCCAACCGGCACGCACTTACTACCCGCCGCCTCAGCCATACTATCCCCCGCCGCAGCAATATCAGCAGGATTATCAACCTCCGGTTTCCCAACCGGTAGTGAGCGTCTACGTTGAGCCGCCGCTGGTGCAGCCGGCGCCGGTGCTGGTGGCCTGGGCACCGCCACCGATGCTGGTGGAATCGCCGCCACCCATGCCGTATGACGGTGCGATCTGGACCGGCGGTTACTGGGTCTGGGAAGGCAACTGGGTTTGGGCGCACGGACGCTGGGCCGGTCCGCCGCAGCCAGGTTATGGCTGGGTCAATCCCTACTATGAACATCGCAATGGCGCGGTCGTATTTGTGAACGGTTTCTGGGCCGCGCCCGGAGTGACCTTTGTCGCGCCGCCCATGGGTATGAGTATTTCTGTCGGCATCGTTGCCGCAGGCGTTGTCGCAGGACCGCGCTGTCACGGTCCCGAAGGCGTATTTGTACCGCCGCCACCAGGATCGCATTTCGGTTTGATCGTGCCGGCACCAATCGGCACCTCGCCGGCTGTGGTGACCAGTGCGCCGCCTATCATCAATCCCGGCATGCATATCACAACGATCAACAATGTCAGAAATGTCACCAACATCACCAATGTAACGATTGTTGCCCCTGCCGGTTCCACCGCCAACGGTCAGGCGGTCAACAGTGCCGTACCGGCGCAGCCGCATCTTGCCGCGGCGATGACGCCGGTGGTGCATGCCTATGCGCCTGAACCGGTATCGAACAGACCGATACCGGCGTATGTAGCAGGACGTCAGCCGGCGGTATTGCCTCAGGCTCAGCCAGTACATAACGCGCCGTCGAATTTCAATCAGTCACGTCCGGCCCCGCAGCAACAGCAACAACAACAGCCGCAATCGCAGCAGCATCAGCAGCAACAACCGCAGCAGCAGCCGCAACCGCAACCGCAGCAGCATCAGCAACAACCGCAGCAGGTTGAACCAAGGCCGCAGCAGTTTGAGCAGAAACCGCAGCAGGTTCAGCAAAAGCCCATGCCTGCGCCGCAGCCACAAAACAAGGAAAAGAAAGAAGGGTCAGAGAAAAAGCCGGACAAGGAGCACGAACACGAACACGAGCGCGAACGTTAAAACAGCAAGAGCATGTAGGCTGGGATGCAATCCCAGCATCAACGGTTGAAATGCTGGGATTGCATCCCAGCCTACGATTGCATCCCAGCCTACGATTTCATCCCAGCCTGCTTTTCAGCGTGCGGATCGCAGATTTTTGAACAGTTTCCACAGACCGCTGAGCACCAGCGGAATCACGGCAGAACCAACACCGATCAGTACGATGGCATTCAGATGGTCGCGGACATAGGGATAATTCCCAAAATAGAATCCCGCGACCACCAGCCCGGTTACCCAGGCTGTCGCACCGATGAAGTTGAAGAGCTGGAATTTGTTGTGCGTCATCTCGGAGACCCCGGCCACAAAAGGCGCAAAGGTTCTGACGATAGGAACAAAGCGCGCCAGAATGATGGTTTTGCCGCCGTGTTTTTCATAAAAGGTGTGGGTTTTTCTCAGGGCCTGTTTATCCAGCCAGGCATAATCGTGTTCATACACCTTGTGTCCGATCAGGCTGCCTATCCAGTAATTGACGGTATTGCCGGTGACCGCAGCGGTAATCAGTAACGCACACAGCAGCACCGGGTGCATGGCGCCAGTCGCGCAAAACGCGCCGGCAATGAACAGCAGCGAGTCGCCAGGCAGAAACGGCAGCACGATCAGACCGGTTTCACAAAAGATGATGGCAAACAGGATCACATAAATCAAGGTGCCGTACTGTTCAATGAACAGGCCCAGTGTTTTATCGACATGCAGAATCATGCCAAACAGTTGCATAAAGTCCATTCTTATCCTTAGTCGATCCATTTATTTTGTGCCAGATAATACACTATCCGACTTCGGCCCAATCCGATTTATAATCCAGCCCCATGACACAGACTCCCCAACCCCATCGCCCGATTCAGGCTCTGCCTGACAATTTGATATCACAGATCGCAGCCGGTGAAGTCGTCGAGCGTCCCTCCGCCGTGGTCAAAGAGTTACTGGAAAACGCACTCGATGCCGGTGCCACCCAGATTACGGTGCGCCTTGAGCAGGGCGGTGTAAAACGGATTTCAATCGTCGATAACGGGCGCGGTATCAGCCCGGAGCAGTTGCCGCTGGCCGTGGCGCGCCATGCCACTTCCAAAATCGCATCGCTGACCGATCTGGAACATGTCGCCACCCTCGGATTTCGCGGTGAAGCACTGGCATCGATTGCCTCGGTGTCGCAATTTGTTTTAAGTTCCCGCACCGCAAACGCGCCGCACGCGCACCAGATTGAAAACGGCACGGTCAGCCCGACTTCCGGCGCGCAGGGCACCACGGTCGACGTGCAGGAACTGTATTTCAATACCCCGGCACGCCGCAAATTTTTAAAAACCGAGCAAACCGAATTCAGTCATTGCGCCGATGTGGTCAGACGCATCGCGCTGGCCCGCCCGGACGTCGCCTTCACCCTGACCCATAACGGCAAAACGGTCGACCACTGGAATCTGGCCAGTCTGGATAAACGCAGCGCGCAGATCATGGGCAGCGATTTTGCCGACGCGCGCCTGCCTGTGGATCAGAATGCCGGACCGCTGCGCCTGCACGGTTACGCCGGTTTGCCGACCGCTTCCAAGGCCCGTGCCGACGCCCAGTATTTTTATGTCAACGGCCGCTTTGTGCGCGACAAGCTGCTCACCCATGCGGTGCGTGCAGCCTATCAGGATGTGCTGCATGGCGACCGTTATCCGAGCTATGTCCTGGCGCTCGATCTCGATCCGGCGCTGGTAGACGTGAACGTGCACCCTTCCAAAATCGAAGTCCGGTTCAGAGATTCGCGCGCCGTACATCAGTTTGTGTTTCATGCGGTGCAGGCTGCACTGGCGCATACCTCGGCAACCTCATTTGGCACAACGCCGGCGCCGCTGTCTTCGAACTCGCTGGGTGCGAGCCAGTTCGCACCGGCCGACAGCAACATGAACACCTGGCGCGGCGCTGTCCAGGCTGCGCAAATCCAGTCGCCGTTATTCCAGCGCGCTACGGAATATGGTGTGGCGCAAGCCACCTCAACCTACGGCGCCCTGTTTCAGTCCACCGCACCCGTTGCAACCCAGCCTGAACAGCAACCTTTCAGTGATGACGAATTTCCGCTTGGCTTTGCATTGGCGCAGCTGCACGGCATTTATGTGCTGGCCCAGAATGCCCGTGGTCTGGTGCTGGTCGACATGCACGCCGCGCATGAACGCATCCTGTATGAACAGATCAAAAACGCGCTCGATGAAGGCAGCATCGATGTACAGAACCTGCTGATTCCGGTGACTTTTTTTGCCGATGAAGCCGCCGTGAGTGTGGTCGAAGAACAGCAGGAAGTATTGCACTCTCTCGGTTTTGACATCGCCGTGCTGTCGCCAACCACGCTGGCCGTGCGCGCCATTCCGGTGCTGCTTAAAAACGCCGATGCCGAATCACTGGCGCGCGATGTGCTGCGCGATGTGGCCGAATACGGTGCCTCACGGGTACTGCTGGAGCGGCGCAATGAATTGCTCGGCACCATGGCCTGCCACAGCGCCGTGCGCGCCAATCGCGCTTTGACCAATGTAGAGATGAATGCGCTGCTGCGTCAGATGGAACATACCGAACGCGCCGACCAGTGCAATCACGGTCGCCCGACCTGGGTACAGCTGGCCCTGAATGATCTGGATAAACTGTTTTTGCGCGGGCAATGAAACCCAAAGTCATCGCCATCATGGGCCCGACCGCTTCCGGCAAAACCGCCGCCGCGCTCGCACTGGCCCAACAGCTGCCCTGCGAAATCATCTCGGTGGATTCGGCACTGATCTACCGCGGCATGGATATCGGCTCTGCCAAACCGAGCGCCGAAGAACGTGCCACTGTTCCCCATCATCTCATCGACATCATCGACCCGGCACAAAGCTATTCGGTTGCCCAATTCCGTAACGATGCGTTGCAACTGGTCGAGCAGATCACGGCGCGCAACCGCGTGCCGGTACTGGTGGGCGGCACCATGATGTATTTCAAGGTTCTCATGGATGGACTGGGTGATCTGCCGAGTGCCGACCTGAAGATCCGCGCAAAACTGGACGCCGACATTGCCGAACACGGCATCGCGCATCTGCATGCCCGACTCGCACAGCTCGATCCGGTAACGGCCGCGCGACTGCCGCCGGGTGACACGCAACGCATTCAGCGTGCGCTGGAAGTCATCGAGCAAACCGGCAAACAACTCTCAGTGTTGTTTGCCGAGCAGACCAGCGTTGAACCGGCCTTGAACATGTTGTCCTTTTCACTGGAGCCGGGCGAGCGCAGTGTACTGCATCAACGCATTGCGCAGCGTTTTGATCTGATGCTCGAGCAGGGATTTGTGGATGAGGTGCGTGGTTTGCGCGCCCGCGGCGATCTGAATCTGACCATGCCGTCGATGCGCTGCGTCGGATACCGGCAAGCCTGGGAATATCTGGATGGTCTGCACAGTGCTGAAGGTTTTCGCGAACTCGGCATTATCGCCACCCGTCAACTGGCCAAACGCCAGCTGACCTGGCTGCGTTCCATGCCCCAGCGCATCGTCATCGACAGCCTGCGTGACGATGTGGGACAGCAGATGAGCACGCACATTGATTCATTTATGTGATGTCTCATGTAGGCTGGGATGCAATCCCAGCATTTCAACTGACTACGTTATTGACGTTCCCAACGGGACGACCCGGCGAATCCTGCTGTCCAGACCCAAAACACACAAATCTGCATGAATTTGCTTTAGAGTACGTCGTTGCCAACAACAATCCTTTTTTCAATATTACTGGGCGTGGCACGCCTTTCCCATTTATATGACTTCACCTTCCAATTCAAATGACAATTTGCTGTCACTCATTACTGTCACAGAAATTCTGGATAACATTCCTGCTGAAATATTCATTAAAGACAAGGACAGCAATTATATTTTCATCAACAGATATTGTGAGGACATGTGGGGAATTCCAAGAAATGCCTTGTATGGAACAAATGGAAGTGATTTCTTTGATCCTGAAAAAGTACAGCGTTTTATAGAAAACGACAAAAAGGTGTTTCAACTCGGATCCCAATTGGATTACGAAGATATGTATTGGGACGTGAATCGAAAAGAATATCGCAACAGCAAAATCATTAAGACGGCAATTTTTGACCAGGATAATAAACCGCTGTTTTCGATTGGCGTCGAGATTGATATTACCAGTCGAATTCGTGCGGAGGCGGCTTTGCGGGAACGCGATGAAAAGCTGCGTGCATTCTATCAGTTGGCCTCCTTTGGAATTGCTTTAAGAAACATCAAGGGCGAGTTCATCGAATTCAACGAATCTTTTCGCCAGATAACCGGTTACTCTTCCCAGGAACTGTTGTCTCTAAATATATCGGACTTGACGCCCCATAAGTACAGGCAGAGCGATGAGATTCGTACTCGGGACTTGTTGGAAAAACGACACCCTGGGCCGTATATTAAGGAATACATACGCAAGGACGGAAAGTTGGTATCTGTCAGAATCAACGGCGTTTTAATTACGGGAACCGATGATCAGAAATATGTCTGGACCATCGTTGAGGATGTCAGTGAGCGCAATCGGACCGAAATTGATCTGCAGATTGCCGCCATAGCCCTTGAAGCGCAAATTGGTATATTTGTAACCGATAGTAGCGGTGTGATTCTGAAAGTGAATCAGGCATTTACCAAAGACACTGGCTTCACTCCTGAAGATGCCGTCGGAAAAACACCTCGCATCCTCAGATCCGGTGTGCAGAGTGAAGAATTCTATGTCGAGCTGCGGAAAAAAGTACGTCTAAGCGGGGTGTGGGAGGGCACGATCTGGAACCGCAATAAGAAGGGTGAGATATATCCGGTATTGATGACTATTAAAAACGTGCAAAACAGCGATGGCATAACGACTCATTATGTTGCCACGCAGGTGAATATTCATGAACGGAAACAGGCAGAGCGTCAGTTGGCGGAACAAACCAAAAAATTGCGCGAACTTTCTGATCACCTTTTGAGCGTTAGAGAAGAGGAGCGCAACCGACTGGCGCTCGAATTACATGACGAACTCGGTCAATTGCTGACCGCGATGAAAATCGATATCAAGCGCATGCGCAATCGTCAAATGGACGCCACCGAAATGGAAATAACGTTATCCGAGATGGCCACGCTTGTTGATGACACAATAACATCCGTTAAACGGATTGCCGCGAATCTGCGGCCTGCAATGTTAAACGAACTTGGGCTTCGTCCGGCATTGGAATGGCTGTGTGAAGATTTTTCGAAGCGCTACGATTATATTCAATGCAAATTTGTATGTACTATTGCCAACTTCAATATTGACGGTGAGCGTGCCACTGCAATTTATCGTGTCGTTCAAGAATGTTTAACCAACGTGGTAAAACATTCCAATGCTACAAAGGTACACGTGGCGGTAGGCATTATTGGTCAGAATAAATTGTTTATATCAGTTCAGGATAATGGTATCGGTATGCAGGAAGCATCCGAGCACAATGGCTTTGGTATGCTAGGTATGCGCGAACGCGTCAGAGTACTGGGTGGTCAATTCGAAGTCAGCAGTATTCCAGATGAAGGTGTGACAATCGATGTGATCATGCCGATGCATTCCCAAATTACCGGAGAAGAAAAATGAAGATCAAGATCGCGATCGCGGACGATCACATGGTGGTGCGTCATGGCGTTGGGAAAATATTCAACGATGAAAAGTTCTATCAGGTGGTCGGCGAAGCCGTCGATGCAAAAACTACGCTTCAGCTGGTACGCAGTACCGATATTGACGTGCTGGTGCTCGATATTTCGATGCCGGGTCGCAGCGGGATTGAATTAATAAAACAAATAAAATCAGAAAAACCCAGGTTGCCGATCCTGATATTGAGCATGCACGATGAAGAGCAATATGCGGTACGTGCCATCAAGGCGGGCGCATCCGGATATTTGACTAAAGGAACCGAAGCCGAAGAACTAATCAAGGCAGTCGACAAAATCTATAAGGGCGGTCGCTATATTACAGCGCAGGTGGGTGAGCGTCTGGCTTTGGAATTTGAATCACGCCACAATGTCAAACTGCACAAATTATTGTCAGACCGCGAGTATGAAATTTTCAAAATGATTGTCCATGGGTTCAAAGTGGGGGACATTGCGATTAAATTAAATATCAGCAACAAAACCGTCAGCACACACAAGGCGCGTATTTTCCAGAAAATGCAGATGAACAATAGCTCCGATCTGGTGAGCTATGCAATTGAAAACAATCTTAGACATGGCGCACCAGTTTCTCTTGAATTGCAAGATGCTGATCTGTCCGTGCCCAGTGATATTGACGCAACCGGGAATGAGGCGTTTAAAAACAAAATGTACTCAGCCTATTGGCAGTTATCTGCCAAAACCGATTTGCAGCAGGCGATATTGGATCGCGCCAATTTTTCGATCATAGCGACTGATAATGAGGGCATCATCAAGATTTTCAGCTCGGGCGCAGAACGACTACTCGGATATGGCAGTACTGAAATGGTCGGTTTGTTAAGTCCAATCGTATTTCATTTGCAGTCTGAAATAGAGGCGAAGTCTAAAGAGCTCAGCGCCGAATTGGGCAGAATGGTCAAACCCGATTTTGATGTTTTTACGGCCAAGGCGCGTGGCGGTCTTCCGGATGAATCCGAATGGACTTACGTGCGCAAGGATGGACGGCACGTGTCGGTAATGCTGTCCGTGACGGCAATTCAAAATGATGCCGGATCGCCGATTAATTTTTTGGGGGTCGCCTATGAATTAGCACAAGAAATAATCAGTTACGATAAGCGTGACTGACAGCAGTCGCCCAACTGTATGGCGGCACCCATTCAGAACAGTTTTGACTGCGCAGTGGAAATCGACATTCCAAATGCGCATGTAAGAATTCCCCTACACGGCATAGTCTGCGCCCTATGTTTCCTTGGCGATTCGGCTGATATACAAATTCCGATCAACTATGCAGACTACGATCTGCCAGTGGTAGAAGCGAACCAAACTCAATGGCCATTCAACAGCGAATGCGCCGGCAGGTTTTACTTTACAGCTAAGTCAACTCAGATTTAGCCAGGCTCGCAGTCAGTCCAGTTGAAATCTTTCGATTGAAAGTACACAGGGCGTAGGCTGGGATGCGTCGTAGGCTGGGATGCAATCGTAGGCTGGGATGCAATCCCAGCATCAACGGTTGAAATGCCGGAATTGCATCCCAGCCGACGTCACACCCAAAGATTTCAGCTTGACTGACTGACAGTTAAATAGACAAAAATTGTATTTAATTTGGTTGCGCAGGATATCCGCCTTCGCCAACCCGAGCCAATAAGACAGCGAGCAATGTTTTTAGTTCTCGTCATGTAGCGCACCGAATCAGGCGAGCCGCAGAGCATTGTTGAAATTAGTCCATCAGAAACTACCAGGACGCGCTGTTAACAAAAAAAAGGTGCTCCGCTAACAGCGCAATCTCGCGAAAGATGTCCGCCTTATTCGCGTTGCACCTAAATATTTCCTTCACTGCTATTCATCAACATGAGTTCTGGAATTGATATATGAAGAGTATGCATATCGAAATCGACAAAATTATGCAGGATATCACTCCTGATTTGCATGATATTGCTGCGCGCCATGATTTTCTTGAGATTACAGCGATAGACATCGACGTATTGCGTGAAATTCATTCAGAACTGGAATTGCACAAGCATGTGCTGAGCAATGAATTTTATGACCATCTGAAAAAATTCCCTGCCACGAATGTCTTTTTAAAAGATGCGGAAAATGTCGAACGGTTAAAGCGCACGCAATCGACCTACTTCAACTCCCTTACCTGCGGAGACTATGGCGTGGAGTATGTCAAAAATCGCTTGCGCGTCGGTCTGGTTCACCACCATATCGGACTGAACACAGAATGGTATGTCGGCGCATACAGAAAATATATATCTGAATTGATCCCCATCATTAAAGAAATATGTGCAGGCGATACGGAAAGATTTTATTCTTCGTTGCAGTCGATTATCAAAATAATCAATTTTGATATCGGACTGGCTATGGATGCCTACCTGTATTCGGACAGAAAGCAGATCCTGTACCTGAAACAGTATTCCGAACAGATTATTGGGAATATGCCGTCCGGGATAATGGTGATCGATCAAAATTCAAAAATTCGGACCATGAATCAGGCCGCAAAGAAAATGTTCGATCTTGAGGATGTGAGCATACCGGAAAATTGCCGCTTTTATACCGTCATTACCAACTCTTCATTATGCAGCTGCATTGAACAGTGTTTGAGCGGACATGATTATAAGACCGATATTGTCATCTCCATGACGACTGCATCCATGCTCGACATCTATCTGCGCTGCACTTTTGCCAGAACCAGACTCGATGGCCAAAATTTGCTCATCGTCATGTTTGAAAATATTACTATTCGAACTCAGGCTCGCATTGAACTCCGTGAAAGCGAGGAGCGATTTCGCGCGACATTTGCGCAGGCGACAGTTGGGCTGGCGCATATTGGCGTCGATGGTCGCTGGTTGCGCGTCAATTTGAAATTGCAGGAAATTTTGGGCTATTCTGAAAGTGAATTATTAAAGCAAACAATTTGGGATGTGACTCCTGACACAGAAATACAGAATGACCGTCTAATATTGAAAAGCATACTGGCAACCGAAGACCAATCCTATTCCACAGAGAAGCATTATCGGCATAAAAATGGACATATGGTGAACGTGAATGTATCTTTTTCGGTGATGCAGTCAGATCAGGAAAAGAAACGATTTATTGTCGTGATCGAGGATATATCACAGCGCAAGCAATTTGAAGAAAAACTGGTCAAGCTGGCCCACCATGATTCACTTACCGGACTGTCCAACCGGGCGCTGTTGTTGGATCGACTGACCCAGGCTATTACCTATGCGAATCGTTCCAAAAAGTTTGTAGCGGTATTGTTTATCGATCTTGATCGCTTTAAAAATATCAACGACAGTCTTGGCCATGATGTTGGTGATCAGGTTATTGTGGAAGTTGGGCAGCGCTTGTTGCATACGATCAGGGAAGGCGACACCGTTGCCCGATTTGGGGGCGACGAATTCGTCGTAGTGCTGTCCGATATCGCCAGAGAAGATGAGGTAGGTCAGGTTGCACAGAAAATCCTTACTGCGCTGTTTGCACCGATGCTGGTAAGCGGTCATGAATTGACCCCGGTTGGAAGTATTGGAATCAGCATCTATCCGCAGGATGGTGCGGACAGTTCTACGTTAATAAAAAACGCAGATACTGCCATGTATACAGCGAAAGGAATGGGACGCAACAATTTTCAATTTTACGCACTCGAAATGAATGCCCGAACTCTTGATCGGCTCACGCTGGAGAGCGGTTTGCGGCATGCCTTGGAACGCAATGAATTTGAATTGGTATATCAGCCTCAACTGGATGTTTCCACCTCCGAAATTGTTGGCGTTGAGGCACTGTTGCGCTGGCATCCCCACGGCATGCCCATCGTCATGCCCGGTGAATTCATTTCGATCCTTGAAGAGACCGGATTAATCATTCCAATTGGAGAATGGGTATTGCGTACCGCATGCGCGCAGCAGGTGGCATGGAGAAATTCAGGGCTCCGGGAAATTCGCATGTCTGTCAATCTTTCAGCATGTCAGTTCAAGCAGAAGAATCTGGAACAGATGGTCATGCAGATTTTGACTGAGACTGGCTGCTGCGCCAGGTTTCTCGATCTTGAAATTACAGAAAGTGTGGTGATGGAAAATCCTGAAACTGCATCGGCAACGTTAAAAAATCTCAGCGCGATGGGCGTTCAGCTTTCTATTGACGACTTTGGAACGGGTTATTCCAGTCTGAGCTATTTGAAGCGCTTCCCCATTCATACTCTGAAAATCGATAAATCCTTTGTGCAAGACATCACAACGAATGCCAGTGACGCGGCAATTTCCAAAGCCGTGATCGCATTGGCGAAGGGGCTGGAAATAAAAGTGGTGGCCGAAGGAGTGGAAACAGTCGAACAGCTGAATTTCCTGAGGCAGCAGGAATGTGTTTTGATGCAGGGTTACTTCTTCTGCCGGCCATTGCCAGCAGAGCAGTGTCGCGAGTTACTTGAAAGGGCCGATCCATTTTCGTTACGCGATGCATAGTTATATGCCGCGTAAGTGCAGCCATATGGACTGTCGCAATAACCTGTTGCTGCGGACCTGCCTGCCCATGCTGGTTTTGGATGCGATCCATCTGGCCGACCCTGTTTAGAAGGTGATGCCTTATCAACCGCAGTAAGTTAACAATCAACGGAAATAAAATAATTATGAAAAATATGAAAATTAGCGTCAGGCTTGGTGTTGGATATGGTTTGGTGTTGGTTCTTCTCGCCTGTATCGCAATGCTGGGTATGAACGGGATGAATGGTTCCAATGACGCTTTGCATCATATTGTTGATGTAAATATAAAGAAGATGGCGTTGTTAGAAGATATGTCAGATTCAGTACATATCGTTTCACGTGTGGTGCGATCGATTGCGTTGCTCGATGATGAAAATCAAGCCAATATAGAATTTCAAAAAATTCTCGCTGCCAGAGAAAAATATAATGAATCGTTCGATTACCTGGAAAAAATGCCGCTGGATGATGCTGGAAAGGCTTTTGTCAGTAGATTTAAGGAAGAAGCCAACACGGCCAGAGCACTGAATACCAAATTTCTTGAGCTGGGAAAATCCAACAGATCTGAAGCAATTAAGTTTTTATTAAAAGAAGCAGGTCCTGCCACGAGTCAATGGCAGGACAGCATTCATGAATTTATTGACTTGCAAAGAGCAAAAAGTAAAAAGGATGAAGAAACAGCTGCTTCAACTTTTGAAGAATCCCGTTTGTTCATGTTGGGTCTATCCGTCTTGGCTATTCTGACAGGAAGTGCGGCGGCCTATTTGATTACTAAATCAATTACTGTCCCAATTAATGCAGCAGTGCAAATCGCACAAACAGTGGCATCGGGAGATTTAACAAGCCATATTGAAGTCAACGCCACCGACGAAACAGGACAGTTGCTGTCAGCATTGAAAGAGATGAATCTGAGTTTGGTAAAAATTGTTGGTCAAGTTCGAACCGGCACTGAAACCATCAGTAGCGCATCAAAACAAATTGCCACTGGCAATATGGATCTATCATCCAGGACTGAAGAGCAGGCCAGCTCCCTTGAAGAGACAGCCTCTTCAATGGAGGAGTTAACATCAACCGTTAAACAAAACGCAGACAATGCCCGACAAGCCAATCTTTTGGCAGTTTCTGCTTCGGATAGTGCGATCAAAGGTAGTTCTGTGGTTGCCCGAGTTGTTGACACAATGGGATCTATTAATGATTCGTCCAGAAAGATTGTTGATATTATTGGCGTCATTGATGGTATCGCATTTCAAACCAATATTTTGGCTTTGAATGCAGCGGTAGAAGCTGCACGAGCTGGCGAGCAAGGGCGCGGATTTGCAGTGGTTGCATCAGAAGTACGAAACCTTGCGCAACGTTCAGCTGCAGCAGCCAAAGAAATTAAAACTCTGATCGGTGATTCCGTTAATCAAGTCGATGCCGGAGCTAAATTGGTTGAACAGGCTGGCACTACCATGCAGGAAATTGTAGAAAGTATTCAACGTGTCACAGATATCATGGTTGGAATTAGTACAGCAAGTATTGAACAATCTTCTGGTATTGAACAGATTAACCAGGCAATAACGAATATGGATGATGTGACCCAGCAAAACGCGGCATTGGTGGAAGAGGCGGCTTCTGCGGCCCAATCCCTTCAAGACCAAGCCGTTAATTTGAATGAGGTCGTCAGCGTATTTAAACTTGATCATACTCAAACTACAACAGAAAGACGATCTGCCAATAAAGTCCAAATGATCAAGACCACAAAGTCGCAATTTGAAGTTGGAAAATCGGTTCCGGCGTTGATGCGACAGGCAAATACAAATGAACAAGATTGGGAAGAATTTTAAGAAGTGGCTCCGTTTATTGGGAAAGAATTTCAGCCGGCGTTTGTGGATCAGTGAGATTTCCCCAATTCATCGACGATGCTGCAAAAATTGAGCGCCAAGTCGTCCAGCGGCACGCGGCTTCGCACGAGGTCATCAAATTGATACGCGTCACGGTACTGCGAAACAAGTCGCACTGGATCACTTGCGAACTGTAGGCTGGGATGCGTCGCAGGCTGGGATGCTTCGTAGGCTGGGATGCAATCCCAGCATCAACGGTTGAAATGCTGGGATTGCATCCCAGCCTACGATTGCATCCCAGCCTACGATTGCATCCCAGCCTACGTCATAAGTTTTAGCCCCCGGCTAGGCGCCCCCAACGGTCCCACGGTTTGTGGCAGGCCAGCCAGCAGCACCGACTGCGGATGAGCGTGTTGAGTAAAACAGACACCTCACCGGCAGTGTAATTTCAACGTCATATTTGCTGCGTACGATTCCGGGTTTTTAACGGCAAGGGAATATGATGAAGCTGCATCTCAATAAAATCAGTCTGGCAGTAGCCGGCGCGATGGCATTCTATGGCGTTTTTTCTCCAGCGCAGGCCTTTGCTGCTACCTCTGAAGCGGCCGAAATGGGTAACATGGAACCGGAACAGGTGGTCATTACCGGTGAAAAAAGAATTCAGGCAAATGATGTGGCGCCATCCCAGGTTTCACTCGATGCCATCCAGCCGCAATCCATCATCAATCAACATTTTATTGAAGAAAATGCGTTGGCCGGCTCCAACTATGCCGACCTGATCAATCTGACTCCCAGTGTGCTGAGCATCGATCCAAACGGATCCGGGCTGATGGAAAGTCAGAGTCTGACCATACGCGGTTTTCAGGACGGTCAGTACAACGTCACCTTTGACGGCATACCATGGGGCGATTCCAACGATTTCACCCATCATTCCACAGTGTATTTCATGCCGCAGGATATGGGCAAAATCGTGGTGGACCGCGGTCCGGGTCAGGCCAGCACGATAGGCAATGCCACGTTCGGCGGCACCATTGCCATCTCTTCCAAGCAGGCATCGAACAACACAGAAGGCGCGGTGTATGGTTCGGGTGGCAGCTGGCGCACCGGTATGGTGGGTGCCGAATACAATTCCGGCGTGATGAAACAGGCCAACGATGCCAAACTGTATGTCAGCGTCAAAGCGCTGGATTCGAACGGTTTTCTGACGGACAGCAATCAGTCGCGCGAAAACTTCTTCATCAAATACGACATGCCGGTCTCGGGCAGCACCACCCTGACACTGGTGGCCATGTACAACCACACCCTGCAGCACGTGCCTAACGGTTCCACACCGCAGCAACAGGATATGTACGGATATAACTTTGGTCTGGTGAATGATGTGCACAGTGAAGCCAACCACGACTGGAATTACGATCAGCTGAAATCGGATTTTGAATACCTGGGTGTCAAGTCCAGGCAGGGCAGCTGGACTGTCGACAACAAGTTGTATACCTACGCCTACTACCACAACGGCTACTATGGCATGAATACCGGTTCGGTTACCGCCGCAGATACGGCCGCCGATGGTGGCACCACGAACGGTCCGAACAATGTGCCTGGCATTCAGATGCACAACAACTACCGCTCAGTCGGCGATATCCTGCGTGCGTACAATGAGATCGGTTCCGGCAAACTGGAAACCGGTGTGTGGTTCGACTATCAGAAGGACAACCGTTTTCAGCAGGACGTAGACTGGACGCTGGGCGGAATCCCTTACGGTGGCGAATCGAACGGTGGTTCGATACAGCGTGCCATGGACAACACCCTGACCACGTTCCAGCCCTATGTGCAGTATGCCTGGTCACTGACACCCGAATGGACTGTGACGCCCGGCGTGAAATACGATTCCTTCAAACGCGATCTGAACGCCTCGGTGAATCAGAAAACCGAAGTGCCGTTCCAGGCTTCTGAAACCTGGAGCAAGGTATTGCCGGCGATTGATACCCATTACTCGCTGAGCCAAAATGCATCGGTATATGCACAATTCTCCGAAGGCTTTCTGGCGCCGAATCTGAACGTGTTTTATAAAGCGGCGCCAGATCTGGGTTCCGTCAAGCCCACCACCACCAAGAACTATCAGATTGGTTCGAACTACGTTGCAGGCAACTTTAACCTGGGCGCCGATGTCTACCATATCGATTCAACCAGCCTGGCTTCGGCAACTGCCTGCCCGGTTGGCTACACCGGCTGCGCAACACTGGTGCCTGGTGTCAAGTTTGACGGTGTGGAGCTGGAAGGGACCTACAAGTTAACTTCGGCATTCAGTATTTACGGTAACGTGGCTGAAAACAATTACACCACCAGCGATGGTTCGGTTTTGCAAAACACGCCGAAAAAGAATGCTGCGCTGGGTGTGATTTACCAGCAGGGTGACTTTTACTCGGCATTGACGACCAAGTATGCCGGATCGCGTTACAGCAACGTCGATGCCAGCGGCAATAATCTGTATTTTGGCGGCTACAGCATTGCCAGTTTTGATCTGTCGTACAGGATGTCGGGTCTGCAGGAATTTGGCAGGGGCAATGCCAAGGTCAGTCTGAAGGTGGGCAACCTGTTCAATCGTGAAGGCAATTACGCGTCATTGAATTCAAATGTGGCCGGCAATCCGCTGTACTTCGTGATGCCGTCGCGGAATTATCAGGTCAGTCTGGCAGTGCCGTTCTAAGACAAAAAATCCGGCGGGTTTCCAAAACCGGCCGGATTTTTTTGGTCACTTGGATTGATGCCGGCAATGCATCAATCCAACAATCTGGCCGACAATTCAGTGACACCGCCACCAAACTTTGCTCCCGTAAAGTCGCAATCAGTCCAGTCAACATTGATTAACGTGGCACCTTCAAAATCGCATTCTCTCAGACAATTTCTACTCAAATTCACGTTGATCAGTTTTGCATTCTTAAAACATAATTTTGGTTGGTACATTGCGGAAAGGTCGACATTGACCAATGTGGCCCCGGTAAAATTCAATGCGATATTGGTACTGCGATTCAGGCTGCTATTGTTCAGCGTTGCGCCGGAAAAATCATAAACCAGATCACTGGCGCAGCTGAAGTCGATAAGGGCAACATTGTTCAATATCGCGCCTTTAAATTGGTCGAATTTGGCCTGGAGTACACCAGTAAAGCGCGCGCCATGCAGGTCTGCACCTTGAAAATCGCCGGCTTCCAGAAATTTCCCGTTCAGACGAACACCATTGAGAATGGCGCGTCGGAAAAAACATTCGTTTAACCGTGCTTCAAATAAATTCGCATTGCTCAAGTCGCAAAATGCAAATTTGATGCCGCTTAAATCCAGGCGACTTAAGTCGACTGAAACCAAATTGACGCACCGTACCGAGGTGGTTGTTGGCCCGATGATCTCGAGTTGTATTTCAGTAAAAAGCTGGCGCAGGTAGTGTTGTTGCTGATCGCGAATGGCTGTTGCGATGAATTGTCGTTTGAATGCCAGATTGCCAGGCGTGGTAAAAATGCCGGCGTAGTGAGCGATAGAGAACTGATCAAATTTGAGTGGCACAGATGATTTTTCCAGGATCATCGCGTTGATCACTTTGGGCAATCCGAGCTGCGATAACGACAGATCAATTTCTTTGGCAGTCTGATCTTCGATATACGATGTACTGGGCGCAGCAGTCATTTCAAAGGTTTGCCCGATCAGAGTGAACAGTATGCCCCGGTCTGTTAAATTGCCGGCCAGATTCAGTTCCGCCAGGTTTTGTTCAGTCAGGAACCCACGGCAGCGGCTTTTGATGATCAGGTTCAGTTCATTCTTGTAGCCATACTCAAATGCATTATAAAAAATGGTTGCAATGGTGTCCTTGTCGGTGTTGGTGTTTAACACGGCAACAATGGCACGCTCTGTTTGCGGATTCAGGCATGTGCCTTTTGAAGAAAAATTCAGTGCGCCAGTTGCCGGTCCCAGTGCGGTTTTTATTGGCAATAATGAGGGGATTTGGGGTGGAGAGGTAGAAATGCTATGCATGATCGGACAGTAAGGTTGGGTTGAAAAGATGCGCCGAACTATCGCATCGATTCCTTAACACCGACATACGTGAATGTCCCGATTTACGGACGATATCGAAAACTGGCTGAAATCAGATGGGCGCAATCATCTGCTTCAGCCAGCCTTCACCGTACGCACCTTAATTCCCACGTTGAGAAATCTGCGCACCGCATCGAATATCGCCGCAAGACTGTCCATGCCGGGATTGCCTTTGGAGGACAGCATGCGATGCAGGCTTTTGCTTGGCTTGTGAGTTATCACGGCAAGTTGTTCGAATCCGATAGTGGCATTGACCAGATCGCGCAGAATAAGTCTGGCAACGTCAGGTTCACCGTTGAGGAATGACGTTGCCGCTTCATCGAGCAGCGCATTGGCAAACGCCGGTTCGCGTTCGACGCGCTCAACTATCGTCTGTTTGAAATCTCTGGTCAGTGCCATTTCAATTTTCCTTCAATTTGTTTTGCCCTGCGGCCAAAGCCTGTTTCTTTCTGATCCTGTACTCCGCATGCAATGCTCTGGCCAGATCAATATCGTGTTGCTGGCTATGCTTGGTCCCGCCTCCATACAACACTATTAACCTTTCACCCTCTTTAGCCAGATAGATTCTGTAACCTGGACCCCAGTCAACTTTATACTCGCCGATGCCATTGAACCACTTCACGTTGGATGTATTGCCAAGTTCCAATCGGACTTTTGCCGTCGCCACTTTGGCCGCGGCCAATACATCAAGACTGTTAAACCATTTTTGGTATGGATTACTGCCGTCTTCACGCAGATATTCTTCAACTGTGATATTCATAATTTCAATAGTACCGTTTATGTTACCATATGTTTTGCTTTTCCCTGTTTATTTTTTTTCATAATTTTCTTAGTCAAGTTGGCGGGTAAAAAGTTCAACACAGGAAATAGTCCCATGATTTTTACAAAATTTGTAAAGACATAAATAAAAAAGCGGCCATTGGCCGCTTTTAAAAGATCAGAAAAATTCACTTTTTCTTCGTTCACCAGTTTCACGAAAACTGACTGAAATCCGGCTTACGCTTCTGAAAAAACGCCATGAACGCTTCCTTGGCTTCCTGCCCCTGCAGCATCTGTTTGAACTGCTGCGCTTCGGCGTCCATCACCTGTTTGACCAGTTCGGCCTGACTGGAACGCATCAACCGTTTGGTCGCACGCAATGACGCAGCCGGCAGCGCCACCATTTTGGCAGCCTGGGCATTGGCATAGTCCAGCAGTTCCGCTACCGGCACAACCTTGTTGGCCATGCCGATTTCATAGGCTTCTTCTGCACCAAACGCGTCACCCAGCAATAGTTTTTCCGAGGCGCGATGGTAACCGGCCAGTCGCTGCAGCAACAGCGTGGACGAGAATTCGGCGCACAGACCCAGATGCGAAAACGGCATGGTGAGTTTGGCATTGTCGGCCAGGTACACCAGGTCACAATGCATGAGCATGGTCGCACCGATTCCGACGGCCAGGCCGGCAACAGCGGCGATGACCGGTTTGGGCGCATCACGCAATGCCGTCATGAACTGGATCAGCGAACTCGATTCATCGAGCTGCGCTGAATTCTGCATGAAATCCTGCAGATCATTGCCGGCCGTGAAAGCCGTGTCACTGCCGGTGAATAACACCACGCGCACTGCATCATCGGTCTCGGCAGCACGCAGCGCATCGGCCATGCTTTGATACATGGCAGCCGTGATGGCATTCTTTTTTTCCGGGCGGTTGAACGTGATGGTCAGTACGCCGTCTTGTTTGCTGGTGAGGATATCCATGCTGTCTCCTTATTTATAGAAAAGCTGGGATGCATCGTAGGCTGGGATGCAATCCCAGCATCAACCGTTGCAATGTGCCCCGCAGGCTGGGATGGTGCAGCAGGGGTTTCAAGGAGCATTGCTCCTTGCCTGCGGAACGGTGTGCGCCTGCCAGCGCACACTCCTTTAATCCCAGCATCAACCGTTGCAATGCACCGTAATTACATCCGCTCAAAAATCCCCGCAGCACCCATACCCGTACCAACGCACATGGTCACCATGCCGTATTTCAGGTTATTGCGCAGCATGGCGTGAATCGTGGTGGCAGAACGGATTGCACCGGTTGCACCCAGCGGATGACCGAGAGCAATCGCGCCGCCCATCGGATTGACCTTGGCTGGATCCAGACCCAGATCCCTGACCACGGCCAGTGATTGCGCAGCAAACGCTTCATTGAGTTCAAACCAGTCGATCTGATCCTGCGTAATGCCGGCCGCACGGCAGGCCGCAGGAATGGCTTCCTTAGGACCGATACCCATGATTTCCGGTGGCACACCGCGCACCGCGAACGATGCAAAACGGGCCAATGGCGTCAGGTTGAACTGCTTCAGGATTTTTTCCGAAACCAGAATCAGTGCGCCGGCACCATCCGACGTCTGCGAGCTGTTACCGGCAGTTACTGATCCCTTGGCGGCAAACACCGCTTTCAGTTTGGCCAGACCTTCCAGTGATGTATCAGGACGTGCACCTTCATCACGATTCACGGTGCGGGTTTTGAGTTCGATCTGACCGGTAGCCAGATTCGGAATGCGTTCGATAATGTCCACGGACGTGGTTTCAGCATCGAAGTAGCCGGCGTTTTGCGCAGCAATCGCACGCTGGTGCGACTGCAGGGCAAACGCATCCTGGTCTTCGCGGCTGACTTTCCACTGCTGTGCCACTTTTTCAGCAGTCAGTCCCATACCGTAGGCCATACCGATATTTTCATCTTTGAAAATACCCATGTTCATCGATGGGTGGTGACCCATCATCGGTACCATCGACATCGATTCGGCACCGGCTGCAATCATCACGTCAGCCTGACCGACGCGAATCCGGTCAGCGGCCATGGCCACGGCAGTAATGCCGGAAGCGCAGAAACGGTTGATGGTGACACCGCCCACCGTTTGTGGCAGGCCAGCCAGCAGCACTGCCATACGGGCCAGGTTGGAGCCCTGTTCGGCTTCCGGGAACGAACAGCCGACGATGGCGTCTTCGATCAGTTTCGGATCCAGGTTTGGTACCTGGGCCAGTGCTGATTGCAGTACGCGCACCAGCAGATCATCCGGGCGGGTGTTTTTAAACATGCCGCGACCGGATTTGCCGATCGGGGTGCGGGTAGCGGCGACGATGTAGGCGTCTTGAAGTTGTTTAGTCATTTTATGTGCTCCGTATGTTTAATTAGTTACGAACAGGTTTGCCGGTCTGCATCATGCCCATGATGCGTTCCTGCGTTTTTGGATGATTCAGCAATTCCATAAACGCCTTGCGTTCCAGATCCAGTAACCATTGTTCATTGACGATACTGCCATTTTCGATTTCGCCGCCCGAAACGATTTCGGCAATCATCGCACCCAGTTTGTAGTCATGTGCCGAGATAAAGCCACCGTCACGCATATTGACCAGCTGTGCCGTGATGGTCGCCATGGTGTAGCGGCCACCGACCGGAACCAGTGCCTTCAGCGGCGCGTGGTAACCGGCGTCAAACATGGCGCGGGCTTCCACTTTGGCCACGTGCAGCAACTCGTAGGCATTGAACACGATCACGTCGTCAGCTGCCAGGTAACCCATTTTTTTGGCTTCCAGTGCCGATTTCGATACTGCAGCTGTCGCGGCATTGGTGAAATAGACTTTCAGGAATTGCAGCAGATCATTGCCCTGGGCGTTGGCCGCAGCACGCAGTGCCGCTTCTTTCAGACCGCCACCGGCCGGGATCAGACCCACACCGACTTCAACCAGACCGATATACGATTCAATTGAGGCCACGCGTTTGGCGGCATGCAACGCCAGTTCGCAACCACCACCGAGCGCCAGACCGGCCACCGCGGCAACCACAGGCACATTCGCATATTTGAGCTTCATGTGCGCCTGCTGCAGTTTGGCCACTTCCGGTTCGATCGCCTTGACCCCGCCCGACATGAACAAAGGCAGCATCGACTGCAGATCGGCACCGGCCGAGAACGCGCCGCCGTCGGCTGCATCGGCTGACCAGATCACCAGACCCTTGAAGTTTTTCTCGGCTTCGGCAATCGCTTTTTCCATACCGGTAATGACTCCCGGTCCAATGACGTGCATTTTGGTTTTCAGCGACAGGATCAGTACATCATCGTTCTGATGCCAGATACGCACGGAATCATCTTCAAAGAAAGTCACGCCGGCCGTTGTCCCGTTCGGGGCATTTTCACCCAGTACCGGAGCGCGGAAAATCTGACGTTCGTACACTGGCAACGTTGAGCGTGGAGCATAAGTTTTGCTGCTGGCTGACCAGGAACCTGCGGCAGTATGCACGCCGGACCGCTCAGCTTCGAACACCCACGCCGGCAACGGTGCAGAACAGATCGCCTTGCCGGCATCGATATCTTCTTTAACCCAGGTGGCGATCTGCTGCCAGCCGGAAGCCTGCCATGTTTCAAACGGGCCCACCTGCCAGCCAAAGCCCCAGCGCATCGCAAAGTCGACGTCGCGGGCATTGTCAGCGATCGATTCCAGATGCACGGCGATGTAATGGAATGCATCGCGGAAAATCGCCCACAGGAACTGCGCCTGCGGATTGGTGGAGTCGCGCAGTGCCTTCATTTTTTTGACCGGATCTTTTTCTTTCAGAATCCGACCGACCAGCTCATCGGCCTTGGCGCCGCCGGTCACATACTGTGCCGTGGCGAAATCCAGACGCTGAATATCCTTGCCCACTTTTTTATAGAAACCGGCACCGGCTTTTTGGCCCAGTGCGCCGGCCCCAATCAGTTTGCTCAGTACATCCGGTGTTTTGTAGACCGGGAAGAACGGATCCTCTTTCAGGGTGTCCTGCATGGTTTTGATGACATGACCCATGGTGTCCAGACCCACCACGTCGGCAGTACGGAACGTGCCGGACGAAGCGCGGCCCAGTTTTTTACCGGTCAGATCATCGACCACATCCACGGACAGGCCGAATTTTTCAGCTTCATACATCGTGGCCAGCATGCCGAAAATACCGACGCGGTTGGCGATGAAGTTCGGGGTATCTTTGGCGCGCACAACGCCTTTGCCCAGGGTGGTGGTCAGGAAGCCTTCCAGCTGGTCGATAATGTGCGGTGCCGTTGACACGGTAGGAATCAGTTCAACCAGATGCATGTAACGTGGCGGATTGAAAAAATGCACGCCGCAAAAACGCGCTTTCAGGTTGTCATCAAATCCTTCGGACAGCGCTGTAATCGACAGACCCGAGGTATTGGAAGCAAAAATCGCATTCGGTGCAATATGGGGCGCCACCTTTTTGTACAGATCATGCTTCCAGTCCATGCGTTCGGCGATCGCTTCAATGATCAGATCGCAACCGGCCAGCAGTTCGATATTGTCTTCATAGTTGGCGACTTCGATGTAGGCTGCGTCATCTTTATTACCCAGCGGTGCCGGATTGAGTTTCTTCAGGTTTTCAATGGCGCGCAATACGATGCCATTCTTCGGACCTTCCTTGGCCGGCAGATCGAACAGCACCACCGGTACTTTGGCGTTGACGCAATGTGCAGCGATCTGTGCACCCATGACACCTGCGCCGAGTACGGCGACTTTTTTTACGATGAAATTAGTCATTGTTAACCTCGATATAAATTCAAAAAACGTTATTGGTATTGCAAACGTTGATGCTGTGATGCTTCGTAGGCTGGGATGCAATCCCAGCATTGCAACCGCTGATGCTGGGATTGCATCCCAGCCTACGGAGCTGGATTCCCGCCTGCGCGGGAATGACGGGCAATCATTAAAACAAATCCGCATCCAATGCCATCAGACTGGCCGAGCCGGAACGCGCCTGACGAATCAGCATGGCGGTTTCTGGTAACAGACGCGCAAAGTAAAAGCGTGCCGTGGCCAGTTTTGCCTTGTAAAACGTGTCGCCAGAATCTTCTTTGGCCAGTGCAATCTTGGCCATCTGTGCAAAGAAGTAGGCAAATACCATGTGGCCGACTACGCGCAGATAAGGTACTGCTGCCGCGCCGACTTCATCCGGATTCTGGAACGCCTTCATGCCGATTTCCATCGTCAGCTTGGTGACCTTGTCGCCAATGTCACCCAGCGGTGTGATGAATTCGCTCATTGCTTCGTCGGTGCCGTTTTCTTCGACAAAGGCTTTGATCTGTTCACCGAACTTGCGCAGTTTGGCGCCGTTATCCATCAGAATCTTGCGACCCAGCAGATCGAGTGACTGAATGGTGTTGGTGCCTTCATAAATCATGTTGATGCGGGCGTCGCGCACATACTGCTCCATGCCCCATTCGGCAATGAAACCGTGACCGCCATACACCTGCAGACATTCGGAAGCCGCCACCCAGGCGTTATCGGTCAGGAAGGCCTTGATGACCGGAGTCAGCAATGCCACCTGGTCGCCGCAGGCTTTACGTACGTCTTCATCAGGGTGATTCAATTCCATGTCGAGCTGCAGTGCTACATAAGAGCAGAATGCGCGCGCGCCTTCGGCATACGCCTTGGCGGTAAGCAGCATGCGGCGCACATCGGGGTGCACGATAATCGGATCGGCCGGTTTATCCGGGAATTGCGCACCTTTGAGGCTGCGCATCTGCAGACGGTCTTTGGCGTACACCAGCGCGTTCTGATACGCGACTTCAGTGATGCCCAGACCCTGCATGCCCACGCCCAATCGTGCTGCATTCATGAACACGAACATGGCGTTCAGACCCTTGTTCGGTCCGCCGATCAGCCAGCCGGTGGCGTCATCCATATTCATCTGGCAGGTTGAATTGCCGTGTATGCCCATTTTTTCTTCGATCGCGCCGCACGTGATCGGGTTGCGCACACCAACTTTGCCATCGGCAGTCGGAATGAATTTAGGGACGATGAACAGTGAAATCCCTTTTGAACCTTCCGGTGCGCCGGGCAGACGGGCCAGCACCAGATGAATAATGTTTTCGACCAGATCATGTTCGCCGGCCGAAATGAAAATCTTGTTGCCGGAAATTTTGTAGCTGCCGTCTGCCTGGGGTTCGGCCTTGCTGCGCAACATGCCCAGATCGGTGCCGCAATGCGGTTCGGTCAGGCACATCGTGCCGGTCCATTCGCCGGAAATCAGTTTGGTCAGGTAAGTTGCTTTCTGTTCCGGTGTGCCGTGTTCGTGGATGCACTCGTATGCGCCGTGCGACAGACCCGGGTACATGGTCCAGGCCTGATTGGCCGAGTTCATCATTTCGTAGAACGAATTGTTGATGATCAGTGGCAGGCCCTGACCGCCGTATTCCGGATCGCACGACAGCGCAGGCCAGCCGGCAGCAACGTACTGCTCGTAGGCGGCCTTGAAGCCTTTTGGCGCAGTCACGGACTGGTCTTCTTTATTGTAGTGGCAGCCTTCGCGGTCGCCAGAATGGTTCAGCGGGAAGAGTACCTGGGAGGCAAATTTGCCGCCTTCTTCCAGTACCTGATTGATGATGTCGGTATCGATATCGGCGAACTTTGGCATTTCTTTTAAATGTTCTTCAGCGTGCAGTAATTCGTGCAGTACGAATTGCATGTCGCGCAGAGGTGCTATGTATTGGCCCATCATCGTCTCCTGAAAATATCTTGGCTAAAAAAGTAAAAGAGGTAAAAACTGCTGAAAAAGCGTCAAGCCGTTTGGGCTTTACGAGGTTTGGATTGCTGTTGGCCCGCGCCGTAATCGTTAATTAATCGCTGAAATCCGTTTTGCGCACGCTCAAAACTGGACGGTATTTTCAAAAAGCGCGCATCGTGATGCAGGGCCAGAATCAAGCCATACATTTCAAACACCAGCTGGTCCGGATTGGCATCGGCCTTGAGGTCGCCGCATTCAATGGCCTGTTCAATGGCACGCCGCAACGCCAGTTGCCACATCGTTACCATTTCGGACAGCTTTTCACGCAATTCGCCCGGCCGGTCATCGTATTCGACGGCGCCACTGATATAGATACAACCAGAGGCGATTTCTTCCGAAACCCGGTGCACCCAGTTGGCAAACATCGCCTTCAGGCGCGGCAGGCCGCGTGGCTGGGCCATACTCGGATAAAACACTTCGTGTTCGAAATTGGCATGATACAGACGGATCACTTCCATCTGCAGGTCTTCACGTGAACCGAAGTGGGCAAAAACACCCGACTTGCTCATCTGCATCTGATCGGCCAGCAAACCGATGGTCAGGCCTTCCAATCCGTCACGCGACGCCAGCGACAGCGCCATTTCCAGAATGGCGGCGCGGGTCAGTTCACCCTTGCGTGGAGATTTGGTTGCGGTTGCCATGAATAGTTGGTTGTATGCCTGAAGTTAAAAAATAATCGAACGACCGTACTATTATTCACTGGGGATTAAAAGTCAAACGAGAAATCGACTTTAGAAGGGTATTTCTACAACAGCGATCCATGCTGGGATTGCATCCCAGCCTACGTTATTGGGTATTACAGTTGATGCCGGGAGTGACGCAGGCTGGGATGCAATCCCGGCATCGACCCCAAATTAATTGCGCAATTCACATGAAATCTTCAACGGCGATAAACCTTATTAAAGCACTATAGATAAAAAACGCACAGCCGTACCAAAATTTTCGATGCCAGGAAATGTTTTCATAGTCCGCCAGCAGAATCTGCTCGCTTTCGGCCACGCCGGCCAGAATGGCCTGATTCAGCTGGCCGGCAAAATCATGATCTTTGATCAAAATATTGGCTTCCTGATTGATCAGCAGGGACAATCCATCGCAATTGCACGAGCCGATGGTGCACCATTCGTTATCCATCGAGGCAACTTTGGCATGCAGCTGCGATTTGCGGTATTCAAAAATTTCCACGCCCTGTTTCAACAGTTTCGGGTAATAGGAATGGGCTACGGCGTCCTGCACCCGGAAGTCGCCGCTGCCGATCACCAGCGTCACATGCACGCCACGCCGCGCCGCGTTGATGAGAGCGTTTCTGAATTTGCGGCCCGGGGCGAAGTAGGGCGTGGCGATCAGAACCCGGGTTCTGGCATTGCCGATGGCATGCAGATAGGCCTTCTGGATGGTGCGCCGGAACAGAAAATTGTCGCGCGGGGCCAGACCGGCCACCACCGGCCGATGCGGCACCGGCCGGCGCTCTCGGTGGGGCAGCAGCATTTTGAGGCGCTTTTTCCAGTCCAGTCGCCCGGTCTTTTGCCACTGATCCGACATCAGCTGATGGATTTCAGCCACCAGCCCACCGGAGATCGAGGCAGCAAAGTCCCAGCGCGGAAATTCCAGCACGTGTTTGTTTTCACCTTCGGCAAACAGATCATGATTGATATTGATGCCGCCGATGATGGCCAGACGCTGGTCCACCACAAACAGTTTTCGGTGGGTGCGCGAAAAGCCGCGCAAAAACCACGGATTGTAGCGCCGGAACTGCACACCACCGGCTGCAAAGCTGGCTGCCAGTTCGTTGGAGCGCTGGTTGCCGGTGCCCAGCCAGTCGGCAATGACATGCACCTCCACACCGCGGTGCGCGGCGCGACACAGCGCGTCATGCACCAGCATGCCGGTCATGTCTTCGGAAAAAATATAAGTTTCGAGGTAGATTTCGGTGCGTGCGGAATCAATGGCGGCAATGAGCGCCGGAAAGAATTCGACACCGCTGTGCAATAACGTCAGGCGGTTATTTTCGGTGAAGATGACGTTGCGTTGCAGACCCATGTATCCCTCAGCAAAGCGATGTTACACCCGTAGGCTGGGTTGAAAACCCAGCATCAACGGTGAAAATGCCGGGTTTTCAACCCAGCCTACAACTCCAGATCAGCAGTCAGCGGCGCATGATCCGACAACGAGCGCCACGGCGCACCCTTCAATACCTGTGCTGAATTGATTTTGATCCCGCGCACATAAATTCGGTCAAGCATGAACAGCGGCGCGCCAACCGGAAACGTGCGGGCCGCTTTCGGCTGCACCGTGGCTGACGGTGCCGACAAATGTTCAAAGACTTCTTCCACGCCGAGCGCCTCGCGCAGCGGTGTACTTAAATGATTGCGCCAGTCGTTGAAATCGCCGGCAATCACCAGCGGCGCGTCGCCCGGCGTTTCGGTGCGGATGGCCTCAATGAGCAGATCGGTCTGGCGGCGTCGCCCGCCGGCAAACAGACCAAAGTGCACCACGTAGCAGTGCACTTCGCATTCCGGCATCTGCACGATGCAGTGCAGGATGCCGCGCTCTTCAAAGCGGTGGTCGGACACATCGCGGTTCTGCTGGTACAGTATCGGATAGCGGCTCAGCAGCGCATTGCCGTGATGGCCGTGCTGATACACCGCATTCATGCCATAGGCCGCCTGACGCCGGTCGCCAGCCAGAAAATCGTGCTGCGCCTGCGCCGGCCAGTGCACATGACGTGCCGCGCGCCGATCGTGCTGACCCTGCACCTCCTGCAAAAACAGCAGGTCGGCATCCAGAATTTCCAGCGCACTGCGCATGTCATGGATGCGTGGCTTCTGGGCGAACCAGCTCACACCTTTATGGATGTTGTAGGTGGCGACGTGGAGTTTCATCGGGCTGTGATCCGATTGGGCAACTGCAGAATGGCTTCGGCGTTCGAGGCTGAAAAGCAGCAGTCTGCCGCTTCGCGGTAAGGCAGCCAGCGGTATTGACGATGTTCGCGTTCGGCAAGCACGACCGGCATGACGTGCGGCACGGTCAGTCCAAAAACATGTTCGGTATTTCTGGTGATGCCCGGCGCATAGCGATGGCGCCAGACCGGATAAATTTCATACACATTCTGCATATGCCAGTCCTCCAGATGAAACAACGTGGTATCCAATCCCGTTTCTTCCATGACTTCACGCCGGGCCGTGTCAACCGTGGCTTCATCGAGGCTGTCTTTGGAACCGGTGACGGATTGCCAGAAACCTTCTTTGTCCACACGCTCGATGAGCAGCACCTGTAAGTCAACGGTGTGGATAACCACCAGCACCGATTCAGGAATTTTGTAGGATTGAATCATATTAGCAGACACCTGTAGGCTGGGATGCAACACCACAATTTGCGTGCGAAACCATAATAAAAAAGGCGCGACAGAAAATATGTCGCGCCTTTTTGTTAATCAGACCAATTAAGCCTTGACTACCGGTTCAGTAGTACGCAGCCGGATATGCAATTCCCGCAACTGCTTTTCATCCACACTGGACGGCGCCTCGGTCAGCAGGCATTGGGCGCGCTGGGTTTTCGGGAAGGCGATCACGTCACGGATTGATTCGGCACCGGCCATCATGGTCACGATACGGTCCAGACCAAACGCCAGACCACCGTGCGGTGGCGCGCCGTATTGCAGTGCGTCCAGCAGGAAGCCAAACTTCTGCTGGGCTTCTTCGGCCTGAATGTTCAGAGCGCGGAACACCTTGCTCTGCACATCGGCGCGGTGGATACGGATGGAACCGCCGCCCATTTCCCAGCCGTTCAGGACCAGATCGTAGGCCTTGGCGATACACTTGCCCGGATCGGTTTCCAGGTAATCTTCATGGCCGTCTTTCGGTGCCGTGAACGGATGATGGCAGGCGAACCAGCGGGCGCTGTCTTCATCGTATTCAAACATCGGGAAGTCCACCACCCACAGCGGTTTCCAGACATTGTCGAACAGGCCGTTGGCCTTGCCGAACTCGCTGTGACCGATCTTGACGCGCAGTGCACCAATGGCATCGTTGACGATTTTGGCCTTGTCTGCGCCAAAGAAAATCAGATCGCCATTTTCGGCGCCAGTCAGTTCAATAATCTGCGCCAGAGCCGCATCGTGCAGGTTTTTAACGATCGGTGACTGCAGCCCTTCGCGACCGGCTGCCTTGTCGTTGACCTTGATATAAGCCAGACCCCTGGCGCCGTAAATGCCGACAAACTGGGTGTAGGCATCGATTTCAGAACGCGGCATGGCACCACCGCCGGGAACGCGCAGACCGACCACGCGGCCACCAACCATATTGGCGGCACCGGCAAATACTTTGAAATCCACATCTTTCATGACCGCAGTGAGTTCGGTGAAGGCCAGCTTGACGCGCATGTCGGGTTTGTCGGAACCATACATGCCCATGGCGGTGGCGTAATCCATGACCGGGAACTTGCTGCCCAGATCGACTGCCAGACATTTATTGAAAATCAGACGGATCATGTCTTCAAACAGATCGCGGATTTCCTGTTCCGACAGGAACGAGGTTTCGCAATCGATCTGGGTGAATTCAGGCTGACGGTCAGCGCGCAGATCTTCATCGCGGAAGCATTTGGTGATTTGATAGTAACGGTCAAAGTTGGCCACCATGAGCAACTGTTTGAACAGCTGGGGCGACTGCGGCAGCGCAAAGAACTGACCGGCATTGACCCGCGACGGCACCAGATAATCGCGTGCGCCTTCCGGGGTGGACTTGGTCAGCATCGGCGTTTCAATGTCGATAAAGCCCAGATCATCCAGATAGCGGCGTACTTCCATGGTGACGCGGTGGCGCAGCTTCAGATTGTTTTGCATCTGCGGACGACGCAGATCCAGCACGCGGTGCGTCAGGCGGGTGGTTTCGGACAGGTTTTCATCATCGAGCTGGAACGGTGGTGTCACCGATGGATTCAATACTTCCAGCACCTGACACAGCACTTCAATTTTGCCCGAATTCAGATTGGCATTGACGGTGCCTTCCGGGCGGTTTTGCACCAGACCGGTCACACGCAGACAGAATTCATTGCGCACGTGCTCGGCAGCGGCAAACACCTCGGCCTGCTCCGGATTGCACACGATCTGCACCAGACCTTCACGGTCGCGCAGATCAATAAAAATAACGCCGCCGTGATCGCGACGACGATGTACCCAGCCGCACAGGCTGACAGTTTGATTCAGCGCGGCTTCAGTAGTCTGGCCGCAGTAATGTGTTCGCATCGACATAATGGTAGTTCCGGTTAAAAAGTGATTCAGAAATTGGTATTACATAAAACTGACTGCTGATGCTGGGCTACAGAGGCTTGGCCGAACCAACATCCGGCGCCACCACACCCATGGAAACGATATGTTTCAAAGCGACTTCCACGCTGATATCCAGTTCGATGAGTTCATCCCTGGGCACCATCAGAAAAAATCCGGAAGTCGGATTCGGCGTGGTCGGCACGTAAATATTGACCAGGCCAGCCGGCAAATGCTTTTGCACCACATAGGCCGGGGTACCGGTCACAAACGCAATCGTCCACAGACCGGGACGCGGATACTGCACCAGCACCGCGGTCCTGAAGGCATTGCCGTCAGAAGAAAACAGCGTATCGGAAACCTGCTTGACGCTGGAATAAATCGAATTCACGATCGGGATACGGTTCAGAATTTTTTCCCAGATCTCCAGCACGTAATTGCCCACGATATTGCGCGCCAAAAGGCCGGTCAGCAAAATAATGAGCAGGGTCAGGATGGTGCCGACACCGGGAATATGCACACCGAGCAGCGCTTCGGGCCGCCACTGGGCCGGCAGCAGCAGCAGCGACTGATCCATGACCCCGATGACCGAATGGATCACCCACAGGGTAATCGACAGCGGGACCAGAATCAGCAGACCGGTAATGAAATATTTTCTTAGCATGAGATTATTTAGTGGTGGTGTTGGAACCCGAGCCCGAGTCCGTGCCGGAAGACTTGGCCGGCTCGGCAGCCGACGATGTTGCCGCTGAATTTGCTGCAGCCCCGTTTTCGGATGAGGCCGACTTTGCGTCGGTGGCCGGGGCCGACGTGCCGCCAGAGCCGCCTTTGAAATCCGTGGCATACCAGCCGGAACCCTTGAGCTGAAAGCCCGCCGCGGTGACCTGTTTTTTAAATTCCGGCTTGCCGCAGGATGGGCAAACGGTCAACAACGGATCGGACATCTTTTGCAGAACGTCTTTGGCAAAACCACAGTCGGCGCATTTATAAGCGTAAATCGGCATTATTTTTCTCGGAAAACCCATCAAGCCCGTGATTATAAAGGTTTTCTCTTACAGAAGGGAGTTAACCCATCACCTGAGACGGTTTCCTGAAAGCGGATGCCACTTTGTCGCATTCGGCATGGGTAAGCCCCATTTCTGCCTCAAAGAATGTACGCCATTCCCGAACTTTTGCTGCAATCCGTTCGACGATTTCCTTGGCTCTGGTTGGCACAATGCCAAACTGGCCCGCCTGACTGAGTGCATTGCTCAAGGTGGCCAGACGCCCCTGATTCCCGACGCCAAGATGAAGGAACCGTTCGGTACCTTGTTGCGGTTTTGGAAGCACATCGTAAAGCGGGCTGAGCATCCATCCCTTTAGTTTGCCATCCCAGACAAATGCATGGTTGCGCAGATGGTCATCATCGTTGCCCACTAAAATGTTGAAGACCATACGCCCGAAGAGCTCTTCCGAGTCCGATTTTATTTTTGTATTTGCGCCAACTTCTGTTATTTTTCGCGCAATCGCTGCGTAACTTGATGTGGCCGACTCACTTTCATGCAGGCCTAAAAGGGTCAAGGCACTGACAACATGGCGTCTTGAAAATGCGCCATCTGGTAAAGGCTCACGGTCAAACCGCTCGATGAGCATGACCTTGTTGCCATCCGGGGCGCGGTGGATGCGTGTTTCAGGCACAGTCAGGCCGCATTGGCGGGCAAGTTCCAGGCAAGCCTGTTCAATCCCTGGCACATCGAACGTGTCATTTTTGGCATTGAATTTTGCCAGCCATGCACGTCCCTCATGACGCACAACGGCTTTGGGTCGTGCGCCGCCCATACTCGGACCCGCATCAAAAAGCAGGCGCAAATGGTCGGGCACTGATTCATGATTCTGGATTCGGTCAGATGCTTCCAACAGGTAGGGCAGGTCAAAAAGCGAAGGAAGCACCCGTAATTCCGTGGTTGCGGTTGGGCCAACCCGAAAATCGAGTGAGCCGAATCGATCAGCGCCTGAATGTGCCAGATAGGTGGATTCGGGAAGGCTGTTTGGCCCGGCCTTTAATTTGTTTTCGATCACTCTTCGGCCCCATGCGTCTGGCAGGCAATCGCGTACCGCGCCAAACACGGTCAGATCATTGATGGGCTGGTACAGCCGTTCAGTTCCAGAAACAGCACCGTTCAGGGCAAGGCTTGCGGGGTCAACCGGAATCGCATTGGCCCGCTCGAGATATCGTTTTCCATAGCCAAAAGTGGAGGAAAGAACATTGACGCCGGCTTCATTCATTTGAAGTGTACCTGCGGGTACGGCCTCTATTTGGCCGGCGAGATAAACGAATACCGTTGATTTCCAAAGTTTAGAAGTCATAGTCGTCATTGCCTGCTGCATGTTCTTTGACTGGCCTTGCGCGCTTGCGCTGAGCACCTTTCAGGCGCCTGTTGCGCTCATCGCGCCCGAGGATATCCGCATCCGGGGTCGATGCAGCTTCAAGCAGGTGTAAAAGGCTTGCCGTTTGCAGTGCCGACAACCACGCTCCCATGCGAACCGCCACGTCGCCGCGCTCCATTCTGTCCAATGTATTGGCGCTGATGTGCGCACGCTGGGCAAAGTCAATACGGGTCCGATTACGCGCAAGTCGAGCCTGTCGAATTGCACTGCCAAGTGCCTGAGCGGATTTCAGGACTTCGGGTGTGGCAAAACTGACTTCAGGTTTTTGCATGCCAGGCTCCGTTTAAATGGCAATCATTAGGGACATTGAAATACTGCGAGTAGACAATAATAACCATATTTGGTGAATTACAGGAATATTTACTGAAATACGGTGGTTTATTTCAAGAAGGAAGTTTCCGCGAGTATTTGCCAGAATGGCGAAAAATGGCGTCAGTGATGTGATGGTGAAATCATGATGAATTGCAACAATTTGTAATGCCCGTCATCGCCTTGTGGAAAGCCCTCGTTAAGGCATCATGTCGAAACAAAGCGGCATACACAGACAAAGCGAAGTTACTCATTCAAAAAAGGAAAAATCATGAAAACAACGACCCGCATCACAATGACCCTGGCCGCTTTTGCAACCGCAGCCACCCTGATTGCAGCACCCGTTTTTGCACAGGACACCCAATGGCAGAAAGATCACCCAAAGCGCGAACAGGTTAACGGCCGCCTGGACAATCAGAACAAACGCATCACCCAGGAAAAAAAGGAAGGCGAAATCACCAAGGCACAGGCAAAAAATCTGCGCGCCAATGACAAGGCAGTACGTGGCGAAGAAAAGCAGATGGCCTCCACAAACGGTGGCCACATCACCAACACAGAGCAAAAAGCGCTCAACCAGCAGTTGAATCAAAACAGCAAGGCTATCGGTAAATAAGCTCGCAGCAATCGTTTGCCGGTATAAAATGCCCGGTCCCCTCCAAACGGACCGGGCATTTTTCACAACGCAGCACCCTTTTAACAATAACGGAGAAACCTGTCATGAAATTAAAACACTCTTTACTGGCCGTCTTGCTGGCCGCCACATTACCACTGGCAGCCCATGCCGATTTTCCTGGTCAGCATCCAGCCTATCTGCACGCACTGACCGATCTGCGTGACGCCCGCTGGAATCTGGAACATCGTCCAGGCGACAATGCCGTGCGAGAAAACGAAGACGTTGCGGTCATGGAAATCGACAAAGCCATTGGCGAAGTGAAGAAGGCCGCGTTTTACGATGGCAAGGATGTCTATGAAGCCCCGCATGAAGATGCCAAACTGAACCACTCCGGCCGTTTGCATCATGCCGTTGAGTTGCTCAGAAAAGCCGAGCAGGATGTGTCCCACGAAGAAGACAATCCGCAGACCCAGGGCTTGCAGATGCGTGTGGTTGGACATATCCATGAAGCCACCCATGCAGCCGAACGCGCGTTGCATGCCGCTGAAAACGGCATGTAAGACTGGCTTGGCTGTAAGTTGAAAGAACTGCCCGCGATTGCGGGCAGTTTGCATTAGTGGTTGACTATAACTTACCGGGATATTAAGGTGTTTGGTGAGGAGTGCGAATGAAGTTTCTGATGGTGAACTTGTTTAATTGAAAGCACTTTCATTTCATTTGCAGTGGAGCGCTGTCGCATTTTGTGGGGATTTTATGCAAACAACGTATGAAACGGATGTTATTGCCTGGGCTAACGAACAGGCGGCACTTTTGCGATCTGGAAAATTATCTGCGCTGGATGTTGAGCATATTGCACAGGAGATCGAAGACGTGGGTAAAAGTGAACAAAGAGAGTTAGCCAGTCGCATGACTGTACTTTTGGCCCATCTTCTGAAATGGCAGGTTCAACCGTCGCATCGCGGATCAAGCTGGCAAGCGACAATTTCTGCGCAGCGGGGCAGCATTGAGCGAAGGATCAAAAGAACACCGAGCCTGAAGAATTCGCTTTCAGACACGGATTGGATGATGGATGCATGGGGTGATGCGATAGCCCAGGCATCACGCGAAACAGAGTTGGATTTATCGACAATGCCTAAAGAATGTCCCTGGTCTTGTGCGCAGTTGATGGCAGATGATTTCTTTCCGGATGTTTGGATTGAAAATAAGCCATTAAGTCAGTCAATTTGAAATCTTTGGGTATGTCGTAGGCTCTCAAGTCATCCACCATAATGTATTGATTTATATGGTAATTGTTTTTGATGACTTTCGGACGATTTGCGGCCCCGGCCGATTACTTCGC
>Ga0316222_1001101_pt1 | contig 35070 bp, 25 predicted proteins | sample TBH18011metaG_FD_206008 | JGI IMG/M metagenome (GOLD analysis project Ga0316222, IMG submission 206008) | Freshwater microbial communities from Trout Bog Lake, Wisconsin, USA - TBH18011 | ecosystem: Environmental > Aquatic > Freshwater > Lake > Hypolimnion/Profundal zone | place: USA: Wisconsin... | reverse complement strand
TGATTTCCGAGAAGCGCGGCAACGTGGACCACACGGAAACGCTCGACTCCCGCCGCGTCATGCTCACCAGCCTGATTCCGCTGAACGAAATCCTCATTGATTTTCACGACCGCATCAAATCCATCACGCGCGGCTTCGGCTCCATGGATTACGAGCCGGATGAATACCTGGAATCCGACATGGTGAAGCTCGACATGCTCGTGAACACCGAGCCGATGGACGCCTTCTCCTGCATCGTGCATCGCACCAAGGCCGAGGGTCGGGGACGTTCCCTCGCCGAGAAGCTCAAGGAAGTCATCCCGCGCCAGCAGTTTCAGGTGAAGATCCAAGCGGCCATCGGCGGCAAGATTGTCGCGTCCGAAGTCATCAGCGCCTTCCGCAAGGACGTGACGGCGAAATGCTACGGCGGCGACGTGTCGCGCAAGCGCAAGCTGCTGGAGAAGCAGAAGGAAGGCAAAAAGCGCATGAAATCCATCGGCAACGTCAACATCCCGCAGGAAGCCTTCATCGAAGTGCTGAAGGCGTGAGCGCGGGTCTAAATGAGTGCGAAAATTAAATTGGATCATTCGTTCTGGCGAAAATCTTTAATTTCTATTTTTGTCGGGCTCATAATATGCGGCAGCATAATGCTCGTTTCAAATTATCGGGAGTATCAAAAAGCATCATTGCAATTGAAAAGTTTGAATGCCAATTCCATAGAACAACTAGATCAAGAAAACCTCATAATATTAAAAAGGATTCAGGAATCGCGACAAAGACGACATTATGAAGATGGGAAAAGTGATGTGATGGCAATTATGTTAGGTTTGATTGGAATAATTATCGTTGAAAGAAAGACTCGGAGCCAATAAAGAAAAATGACCAAGAACAAGATTTATCGCGTGCTGGGGTTTATCATGATCCCGCTGGGATTCTGCCTGACCATCGCCGCCTTTCATGAGGAGGGCCGGCCCGTGACCGGTGTGCCGTGGGTCAAGCTCGGCCCCGTGGGGCTGATGCTCATCATCGGCGGCATCGGCCTGCTGTTTCTGCCCAACAAAATCAAATTCAAGTGACGGCGGCTGGCCGCGCCCATGGGTCTTCGATTGGCAGGGGCTGATCTGCCGGTCAGCCGGGGCCGGCGGCGCGGCAGCACCGCCCAGCCTTTCCTGATTAAAAATTCAGGGGGTTCCGCTCCGGGTTGAACCCTTTGGCCGGATTCTTGTCTTTATATCTTCCGTCGGAATGCGTAATTTGTTTTTCACATGATTTTGCTGCGTTGGTTCATTTCCAAGGCCGTGCGCGAGGCGTGCACGGTGTCCAAGCATTACCGCCGCCTGCTGGCCGCCCAGCGCGATGTGCTGTCGCCGGACGCCATCGCGGCGGTGACGCTGAAGCTGGACGGATTGCGCGCGGCCATCGAGGAAGGCCATGCGGGCAAAATCCGCGTCGCGGCGGAGGAACTGCAGTTTGCCGGCGAGAAGAACCTTAAGCCGTATCCGCACGCGGCGTGGCGCGAGAACGTCGAGGTGCTCCTCGTGGCGCTCGCGGTGGCGATGGCCATTCGCACGTTCTTTCTCCAGCCGTTCAAGATTCCCACCGGCTCGATGCAGCCAACGCTCTTTGGCGTGAACTCGGTGCCGGATTTCACCAAGATCAATTACTGGCAGGCCGACAAGGAGAAGGAGCGCGCGGAGCTGTTTGAGCAGCTGCGGCTGCGCGACGCTTTGCAGTTCCCCACCGGCTGGGCGCGCGTCAAGGCGTGGCTGCACGGCGATTCGTATGTGCATCTGGTGGCGCAGGCGGATGGCAACATCGAGGCGGTCAGCCCGCCGGTGAAGTTTCTGATTTTTACCATCAAGCAGAGCCTGACCATCGGCGGCGTGGAACATGTCATGTGGTTCCCGCCGGATTTCGGCGAGGCGCCGCTCGTGCGCCGCGCCGGCCTTGACCCCGGCCACGTCTATAAAAAAGGCGACGATGTCATCCGCATGAAAGTCAGTGCCGGCGACCATCTGTTCGTGGACCGCATGAGCTATAATTTCCGCAAACCCACGCGCGGCGAGATCATCGTGTTTGCGACGCAGGGCATCAACAATCCCGACGCCAGCGGCATGAACCAGATGCCGCAGGACCAGTTTTATATCAAGCGCCTCGTGGCGTTGCCCGGCGAGAAGGTGCAGATCGGCGACGACCGGCACCTCGTCATCAACGGCGAGCGGCTGGATGCCGGCACGCCGCACTTTGAACGGGTCTATGGCTTCGATCCCAAATCACCGCCGCATGAAAGCAAGTTCTCCGGCCATCTGAACGGCGCGGTGGCCGCGAGTTTCGGGCAATACAGCAACCTGCCGTATTTCCCCGACAGCACGACGGTCTATAACAACGATGGCAACAACTACATGGTCATGGGCGACAACACCTGCAACAGCTCGGATTCGCGCGTGTGGGGCAATTTTCCGGCGCCGAACGTCATCGGCAAGTCGTTCTTCGTCTATTGGCCGATCACCGACCGGTTCGGCTGGGGCAACCGGTGAGGGGTAAATCTTAAAATGCTTAAAAGCTGAAATGCCAAAAGGCAGTAAATTTCAGCGTCTTAGTTTTTTAGCAGGTTAGCTTTTAATATGACCGAAACCGTCCTCATCACCGGCGCTTCGTCCGGCATCGGATTGGAGCTGGCCAAGTGTTTTGCCGCCGACAAATCAAATTTGGTGCTCGTCGCCCGCAACACCGCCGCGTTGGAAAACCTCGCCACCGAACTGCGCGGCAAATATAAAATCGAGATCCACGTCATCACGGCGGATTTGTCGCAGGCAGGCGGGGCGCAATTCATCTTTGACGAAGTGAAGGGCAGAGGGCTGGTCGTGGACGTGCTGGTGAACAACGCTGGCTTTGGCTTGCACGGCAGCTTCGCCGAACTGCCACTCGCCCGGCAGTTGGAAATCATCCAAGTCAACGTCGCGTCGCTTGTCGCACTCACCGGCTTGTTCCTACCCGTCATGATTCAGCGGAAGCAAGGTGGCGTCCTGAACGTCGGCTCGGTCGCCGGATTCGTGCCCGGCCCGGAAATGGCGGTGTATTGCGCAACGAAGGCGTTTGTGCAGTCATTCACCGAGGCCATCGCCGAAGAACTGCCCGGCACCGGCGTGATCGTGACCGCCTTCTGCCCCGGCGCGACCGACACCAACTTCGGGAAAGTCGCGCGCGGCCAGAAACAGCGGCGGAACAACGTCGCCAAAATGCCCGCCGACATCGCCGCGCGCTGCGGCCACCGAGATTTCCGCGCCGGCAAGGTGGTGAGCGTGCCGGGCTTGGGTAATCGCCTCGTGATCTTCCTGATCCGTTTCCTGCCGCGCTGGCTGCCGCGCCGGCTGTTCAAGCATTACAACCGGATGGACGAAGCTCCGGCGGCCGGAAAATAAAAACCCCCGCCCGGCAGTGCGGACGGGGTTGGTGTTGATTAAATGATTATTTCCCCAGCGCCTTGGCCACGGCGGGCGCCAGCGCCTCGCCGCGCAAATCGGTGCCAACGATCTTGCCATCCGCGCCGACGAGGACGGTGAAGGGGATGGATTCCACGCCGTATTTGCCGGCCAGTTTGTTCTGCCAGCCCTGGCCGTCAAAGTATTGCGGCCAGGTCATGCCGTCCTGCTGCTTGAGAAATGCGTCCAGCTTGTCGCGGTCGGAGTCCAGGCTCACGCCGATGATGTCAAAGCCCTGCGCATGGTATTTCTGGTAGGTGGCGATGACGTTGGGCAGTTCGCCCCGGCACGGGCCGCACCATGTCGCCCAAAAATCAATCATCACGACCTTGCCCTTGAGCGCGCCGACAGAAATGGGGTTGCCGTTCAAATCTTTTTCATTGAAGTCTGGGAACGCCGCGCCGGGCGCGAGCGCGGACTGGATTTTTTTGGCGACGACCTGCTGGTCCATGCCGGCGAGAATCTTGTCGGCGCTTTTGCCCAGCCGGGTGTCGGGATAATCCGTCTTGATCTGCTCGATGATGACCTTGCCCTTGTCGGGATTGTCGAGCACCTGGACGTAGAGCATGGCCTTCATGTAAAGCATCTGGGCGACGGCGTCGGTCTTCTCGCCGGCGTGCTTGGCGATGAGGGTGTCAAAGCTGGCCAGATCCGGGGCGAGGGCGGCCTCGGTATGCTGCCCGGCCTTGAGCTTGGTGTTGATGTCCTGGATGAGCGCGCGCAGTTCGGGATCCATGGAACTGGCGGGATGATTGGTGGTGGTGGTCGGGGCGGGCTGAGCGGTCTGGGCGGTGAGGCCGGCGGGCGCGAGCAAAGCGGCGGCGGCGAGCAGGGCGAGGAATGGTTTGGTCTTCATAAGCAATTTGATTTCCCAGACGAAAACACTTTTTGGCGGACGGGGCAAATGTTTTCCGCCAGCCAACATTTTATGGGATTAGGTCTTTGACCAGTTTTTCTCCCTCGCCTCCCTTAAAGGAGGAGGGCCGGGGTGAGGAGGCCAAGACGGATTCAAACTTAATGCCCCTCACCCCAACCCTCTCTCCGTTTGGGCGGGGAGAGGGAGTCAAAGCCACCGGCCGGAAGAAAACTTGCCAACGACATAATCCCAACATTTTCTCAAACGCGCTTGACACGCAGGGCATTTCCGTAGTTATCTTTATTTAATGATCTACGTTCCTTCCCGCATGGGGCAATTGAACCGGCGCGCCTTGCTCCGGCAATTGCAGAAGCTGGACGTGGCGTCGCGGGCGGATCTGGCGAAGGCTCTGGGCATGAGCCAGCCCACGGCGGGGAAGATCGTGGATGAACTCATCGCCGCCGGGGTGCTGGAGGAGACCGGAGTAATTGATACCAGCGGCGCGGAATCCGGCCTGCGCGGAAGGCCCGGTCGCAAGCTGCGGCTGAACCGGTCCAAGTCGCAATTGCTCGCCATCCAGCTCGGCTTGCAGGAAACCCACGTCGCCCGGCTGTCGCTCGGCGCGCCCGAGGCGGACGAATGGCACTTCACTTTCGCGCTCGCGCGGAACGAGGCTGATCCGGCGGCCGCCTGGGAGAAATCCCTGCGCGCGGCGGCCAAGGCGGTCGGCGGCAATGATTTTCTCGGCGTGCTGGTGAGCGTGCCCGGCATCGTGGACGAGACGGCGAACCGGATTTTGTTTTCGCCCAACATCCATTGGACGGAAAAGGCCGACCTCGCGAAAATCGTCCGCAGCGTGTGGCATTTGCCGGTCCTGCTCGTGCAGGAGGAGCGCGCGCTCGCGCTCGGCCATCATCTCGCGCATCCCGACTGCGAGGATTTTCTGCTCGTGGATTTCGGCGAAGGCGTCGGCGGCGCGGTCATCATGGACGGCAAGCCGCTGGCCAACCCGCTGCCCATCAGCGGCGAGATCGGCCATACGCCCGTCCTAGGCAATACCCGCAAATGCGGCTGCGGTGCGACCGGCTGCATGGAAACGCTCGTGTCGCTGCGCGGCCTGCGGGAAAGCTTTGCCGCCATCCGGGGCAAAAAGAATTCCTGGGCGGAACTTCGCGAACACATTGCCGCCCACGGCATCGAGCCGTGGCTCGCACATTCGTTGGATGCCGCCGCCACCGCCATCGCCGGCGCGCTGAACGTCCTAGGCTTGCGCCGCGTGGTCATCACCGGCAGCCTCACGGAACTGCCGGCGTCCGTGCTGGCGCACCTGTCGCGCGCGGTCCAAAACGGCTCCATGTGGGCCAAGTTTGGTTCCGTCGAATGCGCCGCCGCGCCGCGCCGCCGCACGGCAGGCCTGATTGCCGTGGGCATTGACCGCATGATTGTGCCCGATTCACCACCACCAAAAATTTCCCTAAAGAAAAATGCGTCCGGCCGCCGGCGCACTGAGTTCTCAAACTGAAACAACACACCAACAACATGAAAGCCGCATTCCCCAGCATCACTGAAATCCGTTACGAGGGCGCGAAGTCCAAAAACCCGCTCGCGTTCAAGCATTACAACGCCGACGAAATCGTCGAGGGCAAATCCATGCGCGACCATCTGCGCTTTGCCGTGGTTTATTGGCACACGTTTCGCGGCACCGGCAGCGACCCGTTCGGCGCGGGCACGATGCAGCGTCCGTGGGACGACGGCAGCGCCTCCGTCAGCAACGCCCAGAACCGCGCCCGCGTGGCGTTTGAATTTATCAGCAAGCTCGGCGCGCCGTATTATTGCTGGCATGACCGCGACGTGGCGCCGGAAGGCAAGACGCTCGCCGAGACGAACAAAAATTTTGACGCGGTGGCCAAAGTGCTGAAGGAAGAGCAGAAGCGCAGCGGCGTGAAATTGCTGTGGGGCACGACCAATGCGTTTTCACATCCGCGCTTTGTTCACGGCGCCAGCACGAGCTGCAACGCGGATGTCTTTGCGTTCGCCGCCTGCCAGGTGAAGAAGGCGATGGAAGTGACGCACGAACTCGGCGGCGAAGGCTACACGTTTTGGGGCGGCCGCGAAGGCTACATGACGCTGCTCAACACCGACATGAAGCGCGAGCAGGAGCATCTGGCGAAATTCCTCCACCTCGCCGTCGCGCACAAGAAGGCCATTGGCTTCAAAGGACAATTTTACATCGAGCCGAAGCCGAAAGAACCGACCAAACATCAGTATGATTCCGATGCCGCCGCGTGTCTGAACTTCCTGCGGGAATTTGATTTACTGAAAGATTTCAAACTCAACATCGAGACGAACCACGCGACGCTGGCCGGCCACACGATGCAGCACGAACTGGAAGTTTGCGGCGCGGCAGGAGCGCTCGGCTCGATTGACGCGAACACCGGTGACGAGTTGTTGGGCTGGGATACCGACCAATTTCCGACGAGCATTTATCTGACGACCTACACGATGTTGAGCGTGCTGAAATACGGCGGCTTCAAGACCGGTGGCGTGAACTTCGACGCGAAGGTTCGCCGCGAGAGTTTTGAGCCGATTGATTTGTTCTACGCGCACATCGGCGGCATGGACGCGTTTGCGCGCGGCTTGAAGATTGCCGCCGCGATTCGCAAGGATGGCCGGTTGGCGGAGTTTGTGAAGAGCCGCTACGCCTCGTGGGACAGCGGCATCGGCGCGAAGATTGAGGCGGGCAAGGCCGGCTTCAAGGAACTGGAAACCTATATGCTCAAAAAGGGCGAGGCGGACGCGAGCGCCAGCGGCCGGCAGGAGTATCTCGAAAACCTGATCAACGAATTCATCTAAACACCGGCGGCCGCGGGAAATATTTGACGGTATTTTACCGTGTTTGTCGCATTAACTTAAGAAACCTAACAAAAATAAAAATGGCGCCTGCGCGCGCCAAAAAAACTATGAGCATCAATCTGAAACAAAATGAAGTCTGGTTTGTCACCGGCAGCCAGCACCTTTACGGTCCCGAAACCCTCAAGAAGGTCGCCGAACATTCGCAGGAAATCGCCAAGGCGCTCAATGTCGCGCCGGCGATCCCGGTGAAAGTCGTTTTCAAACCCGTGCTGGTCACGCCGGACGCCGTCACCGAACTTTGTCAGGCCGCGAACAACGCCGCCAAGTGCATTGGCCTCATCACCTGGTGCCACACGTTTTCGCCGTCGAAGATGTGGATTAACGGTCTTAAGCAGCTCCGCAAGCCGGTGGCGCACCTGCACACGCAATACAACCGCGACATTCCGTGGGCGACGATTGACATGGATTTTATGAACATGAACCAGGCCGCGCACGGCGACCGCGAACATGGTTTCATCTGGAGCCGGCTGCGTTTGGCGCGCAAGGTGGTGGTCGGTTTCTGGCAGGAAAAATCCACGCAGGAAAAGCTTGGCGCCTGGGCGCGTGCCGCCGCCGCATGGGCCGACTGGCAGAGCGCGCGCTTCGTGCGCTTCGGCGACAACATGCGCGAAGTGGCCGTGACCGAGGGCGACAAGGTTTCCGCGCAGATCAAGTTTGGCTATTCCGTCAACACGCACGGCGTCGGCGATCTGGTAAAAGTCATCGGCGGCATTTCTGAAAAAGAAGTGGACGCGCTGTGCAAAACTTACGAGGCCGTTTATGAAGTGGCCGGCGATTTGAAGAAAGGCGGCAAGCGCCATAAATCAATCCGCGAAGCGGCTCGCATCGAGCTTGGCTTGCGGAAATTTTTGACCGACGGAAATTTCAAGGGTTTCACCACGACGTTTGAAGATTTGCACGGCCTCGTGCAGTTACCCGGCCTCGCGCCGCAGCGGCTGATGGCGGACAACTATGGTTTCGCCGGCGAAGGCGACTGGAAAACCGCCGCGCTCGTTCGCGCGATGAAAGTCATGGCGAGCGGTCTCAAAGGCGGCACGTCGTTCATGGAGGATTACACCTATCATCTCGCGCCCGGCAACAAGGTCGTGCTCGGCGCGCACATGCTGGAAATTTGTCCGAGCATCGCGGACGGCAAGGCGTCGTTGCAGGTGCATCCGCTCGGCATCGGCGGCAAGGCTGATCCGGCGCGTCTGGTTTTCAACACGCCTGCCGGCCCGGCGCTGAACGCGGCGCTGATGGATTTCGGCAACCGTTTCCGCCTGCTCATCAACGAAGTGGATGTTGTCAAACCGGAACAGCCGATGCCCAAGCTGCCCGTGGCGCAGGCCGTGTGGAAATGCCGGCCGAATTTCGAGGACGCGTGCGCGGCGTGGATTTATGCCGGCGGCGCGCATCACACCGGCTTCAGCCAGGCGGTCACGACGGAAATGCTCGAAGACTTTGCGGCCATCGCCGGCATTGAAGTGGTCGTGATTGATGCGGACACGAAGTTGCGCCAGTTCAAACAGGAACTCGTTTGGAACGATTGCGCCTACGGCTTGAAGAGCGGCTGGGTTTCCTGATTTGGACAAAATATGTTTGCTTACGAGTAATTCACACGCGTGAAGAAAATGATGTTAAAAATCATCTTTGCCGCCGCCGTCATGGCGGTGGCAAGGTCACGCGCTGACATCCCGCCAGTGGCCGCGCCGCAGGCGGATCCGTTTCCCATGCCGGAGGTGCGGCTGCTAAACGGCCCGTTTCGCGACGCGATGCTGCGGGATCAGAAATACCTGCTGAGCCTCGACCCTGACCGGTTTCTGCGCAACTTCCGCGACAACGTCGGTCTGAAATCCTCCGCGCAGCCTTATGGCGGCTGGGAAGCGTCGAATTGCGAGCTGCGCGGCCACAGCCTGGGGCATTATCTTTCGGCGCTGTCGTTGATGTATGCCAGCACGGGCGACCCCGAGTTCAAGCGGCGAGCAGATTACATTGTTGGCGTGCTCGCGCAGTGCCAGAGCAATTCACCGGTCGCCGGTTTCCACGAAGGTTATTTGTCGGCGTTTCCAGAGACGTTCATTGACCGCGTGGAGCAAGGCACATGGGTCTGGGCACCGTGGTATACGCTGCACAAAATCATGGCGGGCCTGCTGGACGCCCACCAACATTGCGGCAACGCGCAGGCGCTGGATGTGCTGACGAAGATGGCGGACTGGGTGAAGTTCCGCGTGGATCGGTTGCCGCCGGCGCAGATGCAGCGGTCGCTCGAAACCGAGCAGGGCGGCATGACCGAAGTGCTGGCCAACCTTTATGGCGTGACGGGCGACACGAATTATCTGCAACTGGCCGAAGCCTTCAACCACCAGAAAATTCTCGGTCCGCTGGAACAGGGCGAGGACAAACTGGACCGCCTCCACGCCAACACGCAGATTCCCAAGATCATCGGCATCGCCCGCGAATACGAATTTACCGATGACCCGCAGTTTCTGACCGCCGCCAACATGTTTTGGAACGCCGTTGCGCTGGATCGTTCCTACGTCATCGGCGGCGACAGCGACCACGAACATTTTTTTCCGACCAATGATTTCGCGAAACATTTGAGCCCTGAGACCTGCGAAACCTGCAACACCTACAACATGCTCAAGCTCACGCGCGAACTGTTCGCACTAAAGCCGTCCGCCGTGAAGATGGATTTTTACGAACGCGCGCTTTACAATGACATTCTTGGCTCGCAAGATCCCGACACCGACATGTTCACCTATTTCATGTCGCTCAAGCCCGGACACTTCAAGGTCTATTCCACGCCGGAAAATTCCTTCTGGTGCTGTGTCGGCACCGGCATGGAGAACCATTCCAAATACGGCGACACGATTTATTTCCACGATGCGGATTCGCTTTACATCAACCTTTTCATCGCCTCGGAATTGTCGTGGCCGGAAAAAGGTTTGGTGGTCCGGCAGGAAACTCAATTTCCGGAAACCGATGCGACCGTTTTGAAAATCAAGGCGCAGAAGCCCGTGAGTCTGGCGCTGAAAATCCGGCATCCGGCGTGGGCGGTTTCCGGCCTGTCCGTTGCTGTGAATGGTGTAAAACAATCCGTTGATTCCGCGCCGGAAAGTTATTTCACGCTGTCGCGCGAGTGGCATGACGGCGACAAAATTGAAATCCGGTTTCCGATGGCACTGCACACCGAGCCGCTGCCCGGCGCGAGCAACACGGTGGCGATTCTTTACGGCCCGATTGTGCTGGCCGGCGAAATGGGCACGAACGCGATGCCGTATCCTTTCGCCCGCAACCAGACGGATTTCAGCCATCTGCCCGCGCCGGCCGCGCCGGTCTTGGTGTCTGCGGCGGAAAAATTATTGCAGCAAATAAAACCGGTTGCCGGAAAATCTTTGACGTTCCAAACGCACGGCACCGGCCAGCCGCGCGACGTGACGTTGATTCCGTTTTACCAGCTGCACCGCGAGCGTTACTCGGTTTACTGGAAATTATTTTCCGCAGACGAATGGCAGGCGCAGGCGGCAGAACTGGCGGCGGCGGAAACAAGTCGCATCGCGGCGGAAGCGCGCGTGGTGGATGCCGTCCGCGTCGGCGAACAGCAATCGGAAACCGACCACAAACTTCAGGGCGGCGACACGCAGAGCGGAGACTTCAGCGGCCGCAAATGGCGCCACGCATCCGACTGGTTCAGCTACGAGGTGAAAGTTTTGCCCGACCAACCCGTGCAACTGGCCTGCACTTTCTGGGGCAGCGATGACGGCGCGCGCGAATTTGATGTGGTCGTGGAAGGAAAAATAATTGGCACGGAGAAACTGACCGGCAACCGACCGGGCGAGTTTTTTGACGCGACGCTTTCGTTGCCCGCCGAACTTACGCAGGGCAAGGACAAGGTTACGGTGAAATTTGTCGCGCACCCAGGCAATCTCGCCGGCGGAGTGTTCGGCGTCAGCATTTTGCGGACACAAATGGAATTAAAATAATCATGAGCTTAAAATACACCATCGGTCTGGATTACGGCACGAACTCCGTTCGCGCCTTGATTGTCAACGTCGCCAACGGCGCGGAAGTCGCCGCCGCCGTCTGGACTTACGCCCACGGCACGCAGGGCGTGATCTTGTCGCGCGACCCGAACCTCGCGCGGCAGCATCCGCTCGATTACGTCAACGGCGCGGAAATTACCATCAAGCAGGCGCTCGCCACGGCGAAGAAATCCGTCAAGGGTTTCAATCCAGAGCAGGTCATCGGCATTGGCGTGGACACGACCGGCAGCACGCCGTTGCCGGTGGATGCGAACGGCCAGCCGCTGGCGTTCAGCAAGAAGTTTGCGGGCAATCCGGCCGCGCTGGCGTGGCTCTGGAAAGATCACACCGGCATCGCCGAGGCGGCAGAAATCACCGCGCTGGCTAAGAAAATCCGCCCGCAATATCTCGCCAAGTGCGGCGGCATTTATTCGAGCGAATGGTTTTTCAGCAAAATCCTGAAATGCCGCCGCGCCGCGCCGCAGGTATTTGACGCCGCGTATTCGTGGATTGAACTCTCCGACTTGGTTCCGGCCGCGCTGACCGGCACGCTCGCGCCCGATAAATTTACCGCCGGCGTTTGCGCCGCCGGTCACAAGGCGATGTTCAACGAAGGCTGGGGCGGTTATCCCGACGCGGAATTTTTGTCGCAGCTCGATCCGAAGCTCGGCGCGCTGCGCGACCGGCTGCCGAAAAAAGTTCGCGCGGTGGACACGGCGGCGGGAACGCTGACGGCGGAATGGGCGAAGAAAACCGGCCTGACGGCGGGCATTCCCGTGGCCGTCGGCGCGTTCGACGCGCACACCGGCGCGATTGGCGCGGGCGTCAAGCCCGGCACGCTGGTAAAGATCATCGGCACGAGCACCTGCGACATCAGCGTGAAGCTGAACACGGAAAAGCTCGCGGATATTCCCGGCGTCTGCGGCATCGTGGACGGCAGCGTGGTGCCCGGTTATTTCGGCATCGAGGCCGGCCAGTCGGCGGTCGGCGACATTTTCAACTGGCTGGTGAATTATTTGCAGCCCGGCGGCAAAGCGGCCGGTTCGCATGAAGAACTGACGAAGGGCGCGCTGAAACTTCAGGCCGGCGAAAGCGGTTTGCTCGCGCTGGACTGGAACAACGGCAATCGCACGGTGCTCGTGGATCAACAGCTCACTGGCTTGCTGGTTGGCCAGACGCTTTACACGACGCCAGCGGAGATTTATCGCGCATTAATCGAAGCCACGGCATTCGGTGCGCTGACCATCATCAATCGCTTTGAAGAATACGGCGTGAAGATTGACGAGGTCGTCAACTGCGGCGGCATTGCGGATAAAAGCCCGCTCGTCATGCAGATTTACGCGGACATCACCGGCCGGCCGATGAAAATTAGCCGTTCGGCGCAGACGTGCGCGCTGGGCTCGGCCATTGCCGCCGCCGTCATTGCCGGGGCGCACAAGGACTTCGCCAGCGCGCAGAAAAAGATGACGGGATTAAAGCCCAAAGTCTATAAGCCGAACGCGAAGGCGCACGCGACTTATCAGGAACTTTACACGCTCTACAAGGAATTGCACGACGCCTTCGGTTCGCAAAACTGGAATGGCAATTTGTTTGGCGTGATGAAGAAGCTGATTGAAATCCGCAGCCGCGTCCGCAAATAATTTCCCATGCTCGAACAACTCAAAGCCCAAGTCTGTCAGGCCAATCTCGACCTCGTCGCAAAAGGTCTCGTCATCGAAACGTGGGGCAACGCCAGCGGCCTTGACCGCGCGCGCGGCCTCATGGTCATCAAGCCCAGCGGCGTGCCTTATGACGGCATGAAGGCGAAGCACATGGTGGTTGTCTCGCTCGCCGACGGCAAGGTGGTGGAAGGCAATTTAAAGCCGAGTTCCGACACGGCGACGCATTTGGTCCTGTATCGCGCTTTTCCGGGCATCGGCGGCGTGGTGCACACGCACAGTTTGTTTGCGACGGCGTGGGCGCAGGCGCAGCGCGGCCTGCCAAGCTACGGCACGACGCAGGCTGATTATTGGTATGGGGACGTGCCGTGCACGCGCTTGCTGAAACCGGCGGAAATCAAAAATGATTACGAAGCGAACACCGGCGAAGTCATCGTGGAGACATTCAAGAAATTAAAATTTGACCCGCTGCAACATCCGGCGGTGCTGGTGGCGAGCCACGGGCCGTTCACCTGGGGCAAGAATGTGGCCGACGCGGTCCACAACGCGGGCGTGCTGGAATTTGTCTGCCGGCTCGCCAGCGAGACGTTGAAGATCAGCCCGCAACTGAAGCCGATGCAGCCCGTGCTACTCGACAAACATTTTCTTCGCAAACACGGGGCGAACGCCTATTATGGCCAGAAATAATCCCGTAAAACAAATCCGCAAACATAAACCGCTCCATTCACCATGAACAAAATCATCCAACTCATCACCGTCGCGTCGCTGGGCCTCTCGGCGGCGTGCTTCTCCGGTTGCTCGACTATGAAAACATCCAATGGAACCATCACGAAAGCCGACTTCGGCATCACCCCGGACGGCAAGCCCGTCGAGATCTATACCTTGAAAAATGATGCCGGTGCCGAGGCGCGCATCATGACCTATGGCGGCATTGTCCAGTCGCTCAAGATGCCGGACAAGAACGGCACGCTGGCCGACGTTGTGCTCGGCTTCGACACGCTGGACGGTTACACCAGCGCCAGCTATCTCAAGGGCTGCCCGTATTTCGGCGCGCTCATCGGGCGCTACGGCAACCGCATCGGCGGCGCGAAGTTCACGTTGCAGGGCCAGACCTACACGCTCGCGACCAACAACAATGGCAATATGCTGCACGGCGGCTGGAAAGGCTTTGACAAGGTGGTGTGGACGGCGCGGCCGATGCCAACCACGCACGGCCCAGCGCTTATCCTGACCTATTTCAGCAAGGACGGCGAAGAAGGTTTTCCCGGCAACTTGGAAGTGACGGCGATTTACACGCTGACGGACAAAAATGCGTTGAAGCTGGAGTTCACCGCCAAGACGGACAAGCCGACGGTGGTGAACCTCACGCACCATTCTTATTTCAATTTGGGCGGGCAGGGGAATGGCGACATTCTCGGCCATCTCGTCTATATCAACGCCAATCTGACCACGCCGGTGGACGCGGGACTGATCACGACCGGCGCTTTTGCCGACGTGACGGGCACGCCGTTTGATTTCCGCACGCCGACCGCGATTGGCGCGCACATCAATGACACCAACACCGTCCTGCAATACGGCCCGGGCTACGACCACAACTGGGTCATCAACAACCCGCCGGGCGAGCTCGGTCTGCAGGCGCGCGTCACGGATCCGGCAAGCGGCCGCGTGATGGAAGTGTGGAGCGACCAGCCCGGCCTGCAGTTCTACGCCGGCAATTTCCTTGATGGCTCGCTCACCGGCAAGGATGGCAAAGTCTATCAGCGCCGCTCCGCCTTCTGCATGGAGCCGCAGCATTTTCCCGACTCACCGAACCACGCGAATTTTCCGTCCGTGGAACTCAAGCCCGGCCAGGTGTATCACAACACCATCATCTATAAATTCAGCGCGGAATAATCCAACCCAAGAAAACAGAAAACTATGGAAGCAGCAACTAACAGCGTGGCGAACGCCACCAACAGCCTCGCCGTCGCGTCAGCCGCCGGCGGTCTTAACGGCACAGTGTTCAACGGCCTGGACATCGCCGTGATTATCCTGTTTGCCATCGGCATGATTGTGACCGTGTGGTTATCGATGCGAAAGAAGAACGAGTCCGGCAAGGACTATTTCCTGTCCGGCCGCGACGCGAACTGGCTCCAGATCGGTTCCTCGATCTTCTCGTCAAACATCGGTTCCGAGCATCTCGTCGGCCTCGCCGGCGCGGGCTTTGCCACCGGCATGGCGATGGCGCACTGGGAAATGCATGCCTACTGGATTCTCATCCTCGGCTGGGCGTTTGTGCCGCTGTATGACCGCATGAAGGTTTTCACCATGCCGGAATTCCTTGAGCTGCGCTTCAGCCGTGGCTCGCGAAATGTTCTGAGCTTGCTTACGATGGCGAGCCTGGTGCTGACGAAAATTGCCGCCACCATCTATGCCGGTGACGTGGTGATTCGCACGCTGTTGAACGTGGATCACATCAACGTCTTCGGCCACCAGATTGACGTCTTCTGGGCCATCGCGCTGGGGTTGGCCTTTACCACCGGGATTTATACGGTGTTCGGCGGCATGCGCGTCATCATGTATACCGCCGTGTTGCAGGCGCCGGTGCTGATCTTTGGCTCCGTCTGCATCCTTTACATGGGACTGCGTGTTTTGGGTCACGGCAGTTTGATCGACGGCTGGCACGCGACGCTCACGACTGTCGGCGACAACGTCCATCTCGTCCGCTCCATCAACGATCCTGACTGGCCGTGGCTCGCGATCCTGCCCGGCTCGGCCATCATCGGTTTCTGGTATTGGTGCACCGACCAATACATTGTCCAGCGCGTGCTCGCCGGCAAGAACCAGCAGGAATCCCGGCGCGGCACCATCCTCGCCGGCTTCTTCAAGCTGACGCCGGTGTTCATCTTCCTTGTGCCCGGCATGATTGCCTTTGCGCTGACCAAGACGCCCGGCGTCGGTTTCAGCACCAGTGGCGATGCCGCCTACACCTCGCTCGTGGCGCAGATTCTGCCGCACGGTTTGCGCGGCATGGTCGCCTGCGGCATGATCGTCGCGCTCATGGCGTCGCTCGGTTCCAAGTTCAACGCCTCCGCCACCTTGTTCACAATGGACTTCTACCGCGAGTGGCACCCGAACGCCTCCGGCAAGACCGAGGTGTTCGTCGGTCGCTTGGCCACGGCGGTGATTGTCTTCATCGGCATCTGCTGGGTGCTGGTGATCAAGAACCTTCACATGCCGCTTTACCTGTATCTCCAGAATGTGCAGGGCTATCTCTCGCCATCCATCGCGGTGCTGTTCGGGTTGGGCGTGTTCTGGAAACGGGCCACCGCGCCGGCCGCGCTCTGGGCCTTCGTGGTCGGCATGGTCGCCGGCTTTGGGCGCCTTGCGCTCGACCTCATTATGCGGAGCGATGCCGATGCCGTCACCAAGCTCAAGGGCGACCACTATCATCACCTCATCTCGCAAGCCGACTATGAAACGGGCATGGCCGCCATCCGCGCCACGCACAATGGCTTCCTGTTCGACATCTGGAACATTCACTGGCTCTATTACTGCGAAGGCCTGTTCGTCCTCACCGCCGCGATGATGATCGTCATCAGCCTGATGACCAAGGCGCCGGATCCGAAGACCGTCAAGTTCACTTGGTATGGTGCCTCGGCCGAGGAGAAGGCCGCCACGCGCGCCAGTTGGAACGCGCTGGACGTCGTGCTCAGCTTGATTGTGGTCGGCTGTGTCGTCCTGTTCTACATCAAGTTCTGGTAAGTGGCCGTTTCAAGAAGGCGGCGGTGTTTAGACGCCGCCGCCTTTTTTCCTTTAAACCACTGTCATCGCCAACCAATGAAAACCCCTTCGCTAACTCTCCTCTGCCTATTGGCCGCGCTACCGGCAGTCTCCGCCCAGACCAATCTCACCGCCCGCGAAGCGCAGATCATCGCCGCCTCCAAACTGCCCGCGCCCTTCAAACTTGTCCATGCCGGCCAACCCGCCGCCACGCCGCCGATGGGCTGGAACAGCTACGACTGTTTTGGCGACAACGTCGTCGAGTCCGAGGTGTTGGCCAACGCGCATTACCTCGCGAACAAGATGCTCGCCGTCGGCTGGGACACCGTCGTGGTGGACTACTGCTGGTCCGATCCCGGCGCGCATGACAACAACCGCAACGGTCGCGCCAACGCCCCGCTCGTGATGGATCCGTTCGGCCGCCTGCTACCCGCGCCCAACCGCTTTCCCTCCAGCACCAACAACCTTGGTTTCAAGCCGCTCGCCGATGCCGTTCATGCGCTCGGTTTGAAATTCGGCATCCACATCATGCGCGGCATCCCGCGCCACGCCGTCGCCGCGAACCTGCCCATTGAAGGCTCCGCGTTCACCGCCGCCGAGGCCGCCAACACAAATGACCTCTGCCCGTGGTGCCCCGACATGTTCGGCGTGAACAGCAATGCCGCCGGCGCCGCGTGGTATGATGCCTGCGCCCGGCTGTGGGCCGCGTGGGGCGTGGATTACATCAAGGTGGACGACCTCTCCAAGCCCTATCACACCGCCGAGGTGGAAATGGTGCGCAACGCGATTGATAAATGCGGTCGCGCCATTGTGTTCAGCACCTCGCCGGGCGAGACGCCCATTGCCGATGCGCAACACATCCTGACGCACGCGAACCTCTGGCGCGTCTCCGACGATTTCTGGGATAACTGGAAGTCGCTTGACCACGAGTTCACGCTCGCCGCCCGCTGGCATAACTTCGCTGCGCCGGGCCATTGGCCGGACGCCGACATGCTGCCGCTCGGCCATCTATCGGTCAGCCACCGCTCCGTGGGCAACGACCGCCGCACGCATTTCACGCGGAACGAACAGCTCACCCTCCTGTCCTTCTGGTGCCTGCTGCCGTCGCCGCTGATGGTTGGCGGGAATTTGCCCGACAACGACGCGTGGACGCTGGCGCTGCTGACCAATCCCGAAGTGCTCGCCGTGAACCAGGACGCCGCCGGCCGCGCCGCGCAGCCGATGCCGAATGTGCCGACCGCCGCCGCGATGCCAATGGTTCCCATCTCCGCCGAAGTGTGGGCCAAAACGCTGGCGGACAAATCCCTCGCCGTCGGGTTCTTCAACCGCGCGAAGGTGCCGCTGTCGTTGCAAGTGCCGTGGGCCAGCCTCGGGTTCACCAATGCGCCGCAAGTCCGCGACCTGTGGCTGCGGCAGGACTTGCCGAAGTCCGAAACCCTTGCCGCCGAAATCCCGCCGCACGGCTGCCTGCTGCTGAAGGTCAATTAATCCGCTGGCAAAATTCCCCAAGAGGCCAGCGCCGCCCGCGTTTTTTCCGGTGTCTCGTGTAAGATCGCCCGCCAGCCGCGCGCGACGCCGGCGGCGATGTTTTCCGCCCGGTCGTCAATGTAGATCAGGTCCGCGCCGCGCCGGCCGGCCATCGCTTCCATGGCGGCGTAGATTTCCGGCAGCGGCTTCATCGCGCCCACTTCGTAGGAAAAGAGGTAGCCGTCAAAGTTGGCAAAGAAGGGGAAGTTCCGGCGCACATGCTCGATGGCGAGGTCGTTGGTGTTCGAGAAAATGTAGGTCTTAAACCCGCGCCGCCGCAGTTCCGCGTGGAGCGCGGTCATGGCCGGCATTTCGGAAAAGATGTCGGCAAAGAATCCGCCGAACTCGTCCAGCCCGCCCGTGAATCCGATGGCGTCGCTGACCGCCTGGTAAAACTGCTGGCGGGTGAGCCGGCCGGATTCGTAGTCCACGAGCAGCGGCGAGCTGCCGAGGAAGGCGTGCAAGTCGGCGGGGGCCTTGGCGCTGCGCGCGGCAATCTTGCGGGCGGCGATGGTGTAGTCAAAGTCCACCAGCACCTTGCCGAGGTCGAAAATGATGGCGGGAGTCATCGAAAGTGTGAAGGAAGAATGCAGAATGTAGGATTCTTTTTGGCGGCGCGCAGCGGTTTTGTTTCTGCCTTCAACATTCTGCTTTCTGGCTTCACTTCATCTCCCTCCGGCCTTCGAGCGCGCGGTTGAGCGTGAGTTCGTCGGCGAATTCCAATCCGCTGCCCGCCGGCAAACCGAAGCCGATGCGAGAGATCTTCAAGCCGGCGCGGGCGAGCCGCTTTGCAAGATAGCTGCTGGTGGCGTCGCCCTCCACGTCCGTGCCAAGCGCAATGATGATTTCTTTGACCGGCTCGCTGGCAAGCCGCTTTTCCAGTTCACCGATGCGCAGGTCATCCGGTTCCACGCCGTCGAGCGGCGAGATTTTGCCGCCGAGCACATGGAACCGGCCGCGATACGTCCCGGAGCGTTCGATGCTCAGGATGTCCACGGCGCGTTCCACGAGGCAGAGCAGGGTGGCGTCACGGCGCGCATCGGTGCAGGTGGCGCAGGGGGAGATTTCCGTGAGCGCGCCGCAGGTTTCGCAAAAGCGGATGCGTTCGCGCGCGGTGAGCATGGTTTCCGCCAGATGCTTCACCGTGGCAGGATCGTCCTGGACGAGGTGAAGCGCCACGCGCTCAGCGGAGCGCGGGCCGATGCCCGGCAGTTTGGCCAGCGCGGCGGTCAGCGCGGTGATGGGGGCGGGAAGCATGAAACGAATGAAGAAGTTAGAAAGCAGATTGCCGAAGTGATTTCAAATGGCGCGATGGTTTTGCTTCTGCATTCATCCTTCATTCTTCTGCCGTCACATCATTCCCGGCAGGGAAAAGCCCGCCGTGGCCTTGCCCATTTCGGTGTTGGAAATATCCTTGGCCTGCGCGAGCGCCTGATTGGCGGCGGTGAGCACCATGTCCTCGACCATCTGCGCGTCGGTCGGATTCAGCGCCGCCGGGTCTATCTTGATGGCGGCAATCGTGCCGTCGCACTTGGCGACGACCTTGACCGCGCCGCCGCCGCTGGTGGCCTCGACCGTGCGGGTGGCGAGGCTGGCCTGAATCTGTTCCATCTGTTGCTGCATTTTCGCAGCCTGTTTCATGAGTTTGCCAAGGGACATAAAATTAATTTGAGATTTGAAATTTCAGATTTGAGATTATTTAAGTCAGGCGCGGACTTCGACAATAGTGCCTTTGAAAATTTCCAGCGCCTTCTGGATGAGCGGGTCGTGCTTGAAATCGTCCTTGCTGAAGGCGACCGGCGCGGTTTTTTTCTCGGCGGCGGGCGCGGCTTCAGCCGGCTTGGCCGTGGCCGCCGCACCTTTAGGGGCGGTGGGAACCGGCGGCGCGGCGACGGCCTTGCGATCCCAACCGGCGGGTGCCTCGGCCTTGATGAATTTGACCGTCGCGTTGTGATGGCCGAGTTCGGCGAGCTTGGTTGCAATCAGCGTGTGGTTGCGCGCGTTGTCCACGAGGCCGAGATGGTCGGTGAATTCGGGGTCGAAGCCGATGATCAAAACATTCTTCTCGAACGACACCGGATGGGCGTCAATCAAGTAGCCGCGTGTGAACGGGCTGGCGCGGCCGACGGCGGCAATAAGGTTCGTCCACAGGCCGGCCAGATCCTCGGGCGACGGCGGCGCGGCGGCTGGCGTGACTGCGGGTGCCGGCGCAATGGGCGTGGCAACTTTCGGTGCCGGCGCGACCGGCGCAGCGGCAGCGGCCGCCACGGCTTCGCGCAAAGAAAAAGCCGGGGCTGAAGCCGCCGCCGGTCTGGCTGGCGCGCTGGCCTGAACCTGAACCGGCGTGACGGCGACCGCACCGCTGCCCGCACCGCTGCGCAACTGGTTGAGCTGCCTCAGCACGGCGTCGAGCGACAGCGCGTTTCGCGCCTCGATGGCGCGAAGCAGGGTGACTTCCAGCAAAATCTTTTTGGACGCGGCGTCGCGCAGGCGCAATTCGGCGTCGGCGAGAACTTCGAGGACGCGCGTGAAGGCGTCGGTCGTCGCCAGCGAAGCCTGTTCCTTGAGCGCGGAAACTTCCGCCTCGGAGGCTTCGAGCAACTTCAAGTCGCCTTTGGAAACCTGGTAGATGAGCAGGTTCCGGAAATGGTTCAGCAGGTCGCCGAGCAGCCGGCCAAGGTCTTTGCCGCCGCGCGCGAGCTCGTCCAGTTGCGTGAGCGCGACCTGGATTTCCCCGGCCAGCACGGCGTGGCTCAACTTGAGAATCTGGTTTTGCGCGGCGAGGCCAAACATCGAAAGCACGTCGGCCTCCTCAATCTTGTCGCCGCAAAAGCTGATGAGCTGGTCGAGCGTGGATTCGGCATCGCGCATCCCGCCATCCGCGCCGCGCGCGATGGCGTGCAGGGCGGCAGCGTCAATCGTGACTTTTTCCTTGCCGGCAATTTCCGCGAGATGCTTCGTGATGAGCGCGGACGGAATGCGGCGCAGGTCAAACCGCTGGCAGCGCGATAAAATCGTCGGCAAAACTTTTTCGGGGTCGGTCGTCGCGAACATGAACTTCACGTGCGCGGGCGGCTCTTCCAAAGTTTTCAGCAGCGCGTTGAACGCCGCCGTCGAGAGCATGTGAACTTCGTCAATGATGTAAATCTTGAACTGCGAATTGGCCGGCGAGTATTTGCACGTCTCGCGTAGTTCGCGCACTTGCTCGACGCCGTTGTTGCTCGCGCCGTCAATTTCCAAAACATCCAGCGCGCGGCCGTCGGTGATTTCCTGGACGCGCGTGTCGGTGTCGTCAAAATCAGTTTTCGGACCACCGGTGCAGTTCAGGCATTTGGCAAAGATGCGGGCGATGGTGGTCTTGCCGGTGCCGCGTGGGCCGCAGAAGAGATACGCGTGGGCGATGCGCTTCTGCGCGATGGCGTTGGCGAGCGTCTGCGTGACGTGCTCCTGCCCGACGACGTCGGCGAAACGCTGCGGGCGGTATTTGCGGGCGATGACCTGATAGCTCATGCGACGAAGGAATTATGAAGCATGAATGATGAATGATGAAACAAAATCTCGGCGGCGCGGCGGTTTGGTTTTGCTTCATCATTCATACTTCTGCCTTCATCATTGGGCAAAGGGGAAAAGGTGCCAGGGTGACTGCGGCAATTGCAAAGCAAACTACCGTTGCTGCCTTCCGGCCCTCGCGGGATTTGTAAGTCCACACTCCACAGGCCCTGGCGAGAACAATTTTGCGGCACGCCGCCGGCGGTGACAAGCAGAAACGCCGGACGTCGTAACGTCCGGCGTTTTTTCCCGGCTTGAATTTTACAGGTTGGTGCTGATGTTCAGCGGCACGCCGGTGGCGGCGGGCGCGGTCACATCAATCGGCGCGCCGGCGTTGAGCTGGCCGAGCACGTCGGCGGTGATGTCGGTGTCCGTGCCGGCAAAGACCACGATTTCGGTGGAGGCGTTGTTCAGGACGAGCGAGTAGCCGCCGGCCTTGGCCTTGCCGGCCACGGCCTTCTGGATTTCGCCGACGATGTCGGTGCTCATGCGCTGGCTCTGGTCGGCAAGCTGGGCCTCGGCCTGGCGTTGGAACTGGTCAATGGCCGCTTTGGAATTGTTGATCTCCTTGGCCTTGTCGGCGGTGGCCTGCTTGCGCTTGTCGCGCTCGTCGGCGGAAATGGCCGGGTCGCTGGCCTGGGCCAGCAGATCCTTGTAGTCGGCCTGCGCCTTGTCGAGGCCGTCGGCCATGTCCTTGATTTCCTTGCGCAGCTCGGTCTTGCGGCTTTCCAGCGAGGCCTGGGCGAGCTTGGTCTTGTAATAGCCGTTGAACAGCTTCTTCATGTCCACCGTGGCCGTCTTGGTCTGGGCGCTGGCCGAGACCACCGTGGCGACGAGCAGGACAACCGTCAGGAGGGTATAACGCAAATTTTTCATGGCCGGATAGGAAAACAGAATTTCGCCGGGACGCCAGCAAAAAATTCAATTTCAGCGCTTGTGCAGCCGGAAAAACCCGACGCTGTTGGTCGTGGGCAGGGTGACGTGAAACCAGCCGTTGCTATAGGTTGGCGTGGCCGGGGCGGGCTGCCAGCCGGCGAGGTCGGTGGAGCTTTCCACGTCGTAATTGGCCGGGAACATCTGCCACTTCAAAGTGATGCCGGATTTTTCCGGCGACGAGCCGGCGATTTTATTTTGGACGGACGCGCCGGGAATTTGCGGCGCGATGAGCAGGGCCGGAACCGGTGGCGCGTTGGTCAGCGAAATGACGGCGACGAACATGTCGTTGCTTTTGCCGTTGCGGTCGGATTGCAGCGCGTTGACGGTGGGGAAATTGGTCGAGAACGTCGAGCCGGCGATATAGGCGCTGCCGCCCAGCGGATCCACGGCGATGGCGTTGCCATAATCATTGTCCGTGCCGCCAAGGTAGGCGGAAAAGAGATTGCTGGATGCGTCGGAATTGAAGGCGATGACGATGACGTCGCTCTTGAAGCGTTTCTTGTAGTAATGGTTGGTGGTGGACAGGTCACCGCCGATGTTGTTCGTGGTGACGGGAAAATTGGTGCTGGTGGCCGAGCCGATGACGTAGGCGTTGCCCGCCGAGTCCAGCGCGACGCCGTTGGCGACATCCGCGCCCTTGCCGCCGAACATGGCAGAATAGGCGATGCCCGCGTTCGTCCCGTCCCAGACGATCTTGGTGAGAAACCCGTTGGTGGCGGCTCCGATCCCGTATCTCCCAAACATGTTGGTGTTCACATAAGAGAAGGCCGTGCCGGGCACCGTGTCCGGGAAATTGGTGGAGCTGGTATTGCCGGCCACATATGCATTGCCGGCGGCGTCGGCGGCGATGGCGTTGGCCTGGTCGTCATTCGTGCCGCCGAGGAAAGTGGAGTAGAGCAGGCTCAAGCTGGTTGGCGAGTTGACGGTGAAAGCCGTGACAAACGCGTCGGAGGCCAGAGGGTTCTTTTTGGTGTATTTGTCCAAGTTGGTTGAAACCCCGTTCAAAAGATTGCCGACGAAAGTATTGGTCGCAATCGAGTTGGTGAGGTAGTCCACGCCGTGAATCTTGTTCGTGTAATAATTTGTCTGGATCAGGGTCAGTTCCGGGATGTAGTTGGTGACCGGAAAATTGGTGGAGAGCGTATAGCCGGCCACGAACAGCATTCCGTTGTTGTAGGCGATGGCGCGGCCCTGGTCGAAATTGGTTCCGCCCAAATAGGTGGAGTAGTTCAGGTTCGTCCCGCCGGGGGAAATCTCCGCCACAAAGGCGTTGGCGTTTATGTAAAAAGTGTTGCTGCACTGAAGAGATTGATACATTCCGTTTGGCGTCACGGGGAAATTTGTGGAGTAGGTATAGCCGGTGACAAAGGCGTCGCCGACGTCGTCCAAGGCGATGCCGAAGGCCGCATCCATGCTTTCGCCGCCGAGGTAGGTGGCATAGACCAGCCCGTTGCCGGCGGGATTTAGCTCCGCGACGAAGGCGTCCTCGGGATAGGTTTTGAGATACTTATTTGGCACGCCGCTAATGTGGCTGGCCAGCGCGTTGGTCGTGGGAAAATTGGTCGAGTCGGTGAAGCCGGCCAGATAGGCGTTGCCGGCACTGTCCACCGCCAGGCTTAACGCGCCGTCGTTGCCGCTGCCGCCGAGATAGGTGGCGTAAATCAGATTCGATCCCGAATTGTCAAACCGGGCGACAAACGCGTCGCCGGTGACCTTGCCACCATTGTAATTGGTCTGATACGCGCCGGGGGTTGAAAAAGTCTGGGACGGGCTGTTGGTGTTCTTGGTGGAGAAAGTCTGTCCCGCCAAATAAATGGAACCGTCAATCGGATTCAGGGCGATGGCCCAGGCGATGTCGCCAGAGTTGCCGCCGAAATAGCTGGAATAGGTCAGCACCGGGTCAATAACCAGCGGCTGGCTGCGGTCGTAATCGCCGAGAGCGAAAGCCGCCGTGTGCGCGTCCAGCATTTTATAGCTGGCGGCAATTTCCTGCCGCGCGCCGTGAACGGTCTGATAGGCGACCGGCGGATGCTGAACTACTTCGCCGGAGCCAAGGCTGATGACCAGCCCGCCCTGCGGATCCACCGAGATTTTTTCCGCGCCGGCGAAACGCAGCGCGATGGCCGACGGATTGACGCCGGCGGCGAGGTTGAAATCGTATTCCAGTTTCTGCCGGTTGCCGTAATAGACCACGCTGACGCCAGGATAAACATCTTCCACCCGCACCTGCGCGAAGGTCGGGACATTGGCGCGCCACTGGCCGGCGTCGCTGCCGAGGAGATAATTGACGGTGCCGGACAGCTTTTGGTCACCGGCAATGCGCGCGGCGGGATTGGCGCCAACAAACTGGAGCTGGCAGCCGGCGGTTTCGCCGTTTTTTTTGGTGAGCGTGAATGCCGCGCCGGCGGGCGAAACGCTGAATTCCGCATCGCTGGCGTGGGCGGTGAACTTCGCCGGCGCGCCGGCTTCAAACCAGAGCGGCAGGTTGCCGAACGTCGCCGCGTTTTGTGCGCCCAGGCTTAAGGCGGTCAGGCCAAGAACGAGGCCGAGAAATTTTTTGGCGGAAAGCTTCATGTGGTTAAAATTCGCGGGTATAGCCGACGCCGAACTGGAACTGGCCGCCGCTGCCATTATATTTGTCATGCTGCAAGGGAATGCCGTAATCCAGCCGCAGCGGCCCGAGGTGAGGAATGTTCAGCCGGATGCCCATGCCCCAGTCGTCACTGTAGTTCAGGGAATAGGAATAGGAAGCCGAGTCCACGCAGCCGATGTCATAGAATAGCGCGTAGCGCAGGCTCACGCCGCCGTCTTTTTCAAAAATCGGGATGCTGTATTCATACGAGCTGAACCAGTAGGTGTCGCCGCCGATGGGTTCTTTGGCAACGTAGGGTGTTTCCGGGTTGAAGGCCTGGCGCGGCGCGACGTTGCGGAATTTGAAGCCGCGCAGCGAATAAAGACCGCCCAAATAATAGCGGTCATAGAACGGCACATCGCCGCCGTCAAAGCTGTCCGCAACGCCGGTGCGGCCGACCGCCTCGATCACATGGCCATTTAACAGGCCGGGGAAATACCAGGCAGTATGAACTTCCAGCTTGTAAAAATCCACGTCACCCGCGCTGACCTCGCTGGTGAACTCGGTTCGCTGGCCGTGGTTGGGCAACTGCGTGCTGTTCCGTGTGTCGTAGGCCAGCGACGCGCCGACGCGCTGGTAAAGATGGTCGCCGGTCTGATCCAGGATGGCGTAAGGCACGTTTGGCGTGGACTGTTTCGGGTCCGGGCTGGCGACGGTCTGCCAGCCATGCCAGCCGGGGTTCAGCGAGATGCCGACATCTTCAAGCGTATAGCTGGCGCTCCCGATGAGGAAGTCGCTGCCGAGCGCGCGGGTGAGGCTGACCTTGGCACCGGTGCGGGTCTCGTCGTAAATGTCGTTTGGGCTTTCAAAATTCAACTGGTGGCGGTAGAGGTCCACGCCGAGGGACAGCTTGCGGTTCAGGAACCACGGCTCGACGAACGAGAGTTCATAGTCCTGCCGCTGCGTGCCGAGTTGGACGCGCAGGCGGAGCTTCTCGCCGCCGCCGGTGAAGTAGGGCGGGTGGAACAGGTCGAAATTGCCCTGCGAAACTTCCGCGTAGCCGACGAGCGCGTCCACGGAGCTGAAGCCGGCGCCGATGCTGAAGTTGCCGGTATTCTGCTCCTCAACGCTGACAATCAAATTTTTGCGGCCGGGAATCGCCGGGTCGGTTGGCTCGGGGCGCGTGTCCACCTTGTCAAAATACTGCAGCCCTTCGAGGCGCTGTTTGCTGATCTTTACCTGCACCATGTTGAACACGTCGCCGGGGCTGATGGCCAGTTCGCGGCGGATGACCTTGTCCTTGGTCTTGAGATTGCCGTGAATCTCGATTTTCTGGACGTAGGATTTCTGGCATTCGCCGACCTGGAAATCCAGGTCCATCGTGCCCTGCTGGATATTCGGCACGGTCTGGACGTGCAGCGCCTGCCCTTGGGCGATTTCGATGTAGCCTTTGCTCCCGTAAAAATCCTGCACCGTCGTCGTGTCCTTGGTCAACCCGTCCGGCGTGAAGATGTTGGTCACGTCCATCGGCAGGTTGTTGGCCCCGAGCTTCACCTTCGAATCTTGGTAGAGCTGGATGGTTTTTAGCCCTTTGATGATTTCCGCGTCGGTGAACATTTTCTCGCCGCTGAACTTGACCGAGCCGACCTTGTATTGCCGGCCCTCATACAAATAGTATTTAACAACCATTGAGTTTGTCGTTGGGTGGTCGAGCTTCACGTCCTTCACCTCAAAATCGAGGTAGCCGTGGCTGTGGTAAAAATCCACCAGCTTGTCGGCGTCCCCGTCAAATTCGTCCTGCTTGAAGTAGCCGCTGCCGGTCAGCCACGACCACATCCAGTGCGCTCGCGTCTTGATCTCCTTGCGCAAAGCTTTTTGGGTGAACGCCTCCGCGCCCAAAAACGTCACGAGGATGATTTTGACCTTGGGGCTTTCCTGAATCTGATACGTCACCGTGCCGTGGCCGGTCGGCTCGTCGATGCTCAGAACATATTTCACCTTCGTGTCCGAGTAGCCGTATTTCTCATACAGCTTTTTCATCTCCTGCACGTCCGAGAAAACCTTCTGCTCGTCCAGCGCGTCGCCGACTTTGATGGTAATTTTTTTCTTGAGCTTGTAGTCGCTCAATTTGTCGTTACCGTCGAGTTTGATCTCCGTGATGCGCGGGCGCACCTGCACAATATAAGTGAGGATCACGCTGCCGTCGTCCGCCTGGTCCACCGAAACGCGGATGTTATAAAATTGCCCGGTCGCGTAGAGCGAATGCACATCGTCCTGGCTGCCGCCGGGAATGTAGTTGTCGCCCGCCTTGAGCTTGATGTTATCGCGGATGAGCGCCTCGCTGACCGACGCCGGCCCGATGAACTTGATGTTCACCTGGCTGATTTTTGTCCCGATGGCCTGCGCCCACGCCGTCGTGCCGCAACTCACCAAAAGCAATATGGCGACGAACCGGAAAATGGCTTTCATGGTTCACCGGCCGCCGGGCACGTCTTCGTCACTGAATTTAGTTGCGGTTTCAAATCTCGTATATGGTTTCAAGAACGTCAGGTGGACGTCGCCCGTCGGGCCGTTGCGCTGTTTCGCGATCAAAAAATTCACCGGGATGCCGTCATTCTCATCCGCCGCCGCCGCGTCGTCATCGTCGCCCGCGTTTGGCTTGTAAAGCAGACCGACCAGGTCCGCGTCCTGTTCAATCGAACCAGACTCGCGCAAATCCGACAGGCGCGGTTTCCGGCTCTTGTCCTTCTCCAGCTCGCGGTTCAACTGCGAGAGCACAATGATCGGCACGTTCAATTCCTTCGCCAGCGCCTTGATGCCGCTGGAAATGTCAGCAATCTCCTGCTGCCGGTTCTCTTGCGCTCGCCGCGCAGTAGAGTTGCAAAGCTGCAAATAGTCAATCACAAACAGCTTGATGCCGTGCTGCTGCGCCATGCGCCGCGCCCGCGCGCGGAGCTGCAAAATGCTCAAGCCCGCCGTGTCGTCAATGAACAGCTTCGACGCCGACAGCCGGCCCGCCGCGTTCGTCAGTTTCGGAAAATCCGACTCGCTCATGAAGCCTTCGCGGATGCTCCGCAGGTTCACCCGCGCCAGCGAACACATCATGCGCAGGATCAGGCTTGCCGCACTCATTTCCAGACTGAACACGCCCACCGGCAGTTTCAATTCCATCGCCACATGTTCCGCGATGTTCATCGCCAGTGACGTTTTGCCCATCGAAGGCCGTGCCGCGACGATGATCATTTCGCCGCCGTGCAACCCGTCCGTCATCTTGTCCAAATCCACGAAGCCCGTCGAAATGCCGCCGAGCTGGCCCTGCCGGCCAAAATAATTTTCAATCGTCGCGATCGCGCCGTTCACCAGCGCGTTGATCGGCTGCATGCCCGTCTGCGCCCGCGACTCGTTCACGCGCAAAATTTCCTTCTCCACCTCGTCGAGCAGCGCCTCCACCTCGCCCTCGTAGTCGTAAACTTTACCCACCACGCCGGAGCAGGTGGCGATGAGTTTCCGCAGCAGATATTTTTCGCGGACGATGTCCAGATAGTAGGAGAGGTTCGCCGCGCTCGGCACCGCGTCCTGCAACTGGCTCAAATACGCAATCCCGCCGACTTGCTCCAACAACTGCCGGTCCTTCAAGTTCTGCTGCACCGTGATCAGGTCAATCGCGTGGCGCGAGTTGAACATCTCGGACAGGGTTTCGTAGATCGTCTGGTGCCGGAGATCATAGAACGCCTCTTTGCCGTCGTCCTTGAGTTTTTCGATGCACTCGCCGATGCACTGGTTCGGGTCCAGCAGCGCGCAGCCCAGCACACCCATCTCGGCTTCGTTTGAGTGTGGCGGCAGGCGGTCAAGGGTCGGCATGGCGGAAGCGGAACGGCGATCGCCCTTTTGGCGGCGCGATTTTTTTAAATCAGTGCCCGTCGCAGTGCTGGTGCCTTCGTGCAACGGGTCGGAAACGGAATCAATCATTCGCATAGGATGAAGCGTCATCCGGCGAAAAAAAGAAATTACTTACGGAACATCTCCGCAAACAATTCACCGGTTATTCAGATTACGACTATCGTTTCTGCGGCCAACAAGTTTGACTCGCCGGTTTTCGAGGCTAAACTCTCGCAGCTTTTTTAACATGAATCGCAAACCGTCCATGCTCGTGGTGTTCCTCACGGTCTTCATTGACCTCATCGGCTTCGGCATCGTCGTGCCGCTCGTGCCGATGTTCAGCCGGCATTACGGCGCCAGCGGCTGGATGATCGGCGGCATCATCGCCTCGTTCTCGGCGATGCAGTTCATCTTCTCGCCCATCTGGGGCAAGCTCTCGGACCGCCACGGCCGCCGCCCGATCCTGCTCATCAGCACCGCCGGCGCGGCCCTGTCGTATGTGCTCTTCGCCATCGGTTCCGGTTTTGAAAACCATTCGCTCGCGCTCGGCGCGCTGCTCGTCTCGCGACTCTTCGCGGGCGCGTGCGGCGGCAACATCACGGTGGCGCAGGCCTACATCGCGGACATCACGCCGCCGGAAAACCGCTCAAAACGGATGGGTCTCATCGGCATGGCGTTCGGCCTCGGATTTATTTTCGGCCCGGCCATCAGCGGTGTGGCGTTAAAGTTTGGTGGGGCCACCGCGCCCGGCTGGACGGCGGCGGCGCTGTGCGCGGGGAATTTTCTCCTCGCCTACTTTATTCTCGTGGAAAGCTGGAAGCCCGGCACCACGCCGGTCACGAACCGCCCGCGTTTTGCCCAATGGGGTCACACGCTCTCGCAGCCGAAAATCGGGCTGCTCATCGTGATTTTCTTTCTCGCCACCTTTGCCTTCAGTTGTTTTGAAAGCACCTTGCCGCTGCTCATCAACGATAATTTTAATCTCGGCCTCGCCGTGGACGTCGCCAGTCCGGCCACAACCGTCATCTATCTGTTTGTTTTCTGCGGCCTGATTTCCGCCTTCGTCCAGGGCGGAATGATCGGCCGCTTGGTAAAAATGTTTGGCGAGCCGAAACTCATTTGCATCAGCCTCGTGATGACCGGCGCGAGTCTGGTGCTGCTGCCGCTGATCCACGGTGACGGCCCGTTGCATTGGTCGGCGGTGTTTCATCTGGCAGACAAACCATGGCTTGCCATGCTCGCCGTCCTCGTGCTGCTGTCGCTCGGTTCGAGCCTCTCACGCGCGCCGCTGTTCGGTTTGCTTTCCAACCTTACGCCCGCGACGGAGCAGGGCGCAACCATCGGCGTGGCCCAAAGTGCCGGCGCGCTCGCCCGCATCGTCGGCCCGATCTTTGCCGCCACGCTTTACGGCCTGAATGATTCCACCCGCGCGCTCCCGTATCTCATCTGCGGCAGCATCGCCATCCTCGCCGGCCTGCTGACCGTGCGCCGGCTGCTTGCCAAATAAATTTGGAAACATCCAACATTCAACACCCAACAACGAACTTCCAATGATTCTCACTTTGCTTGTTCACTGGTTGTTGAATGTTCGTTGTTGAATGTTTCCCGACAAAAAGGAGCGGCGGACTGGCCTTCGCACCCGAAGTTTAATGCCAGCCCGCCGCCTTGCCGTTCACACGAACGGAAGTTTTTCAGTTGTCACCTGGGGGCGGGCCAGGCGGCATATTGTTGTCATCCGCACCCGGCCCATTGCCCGATCCCTGGCCACCGGGACCGCCGTGCATCTGGCCGCCGCCCGGGCCACCGGGACGCATCAGGGGGCGCATGTTTTTCAACTGCGCCATCTGTTCGGGCGTGAGGATTTTTTCCAGCTTCGCCTTCGTCTCCGTTTCCAGCGCGGCGAGCTGCGTCTTCTGGTCGTCGGTCAGCTTGAGCATTTCCGCCGCGCGGGGTGGCAGGATGTGGAAGCCGCCGCGGCCGCCGGGTGCGCCGGCGTGCTGCTGTGGCGGCTGGCCGTCGGCCGGGGGCGTGTTGTCCTGGGCGTTGGCCGCCAGCGCGAGCGCGCCGATGGTTGCCAACATGGCTATTGTCATTTTAGTTTTCATAGTTTTGTCTTGTTTATGTTTGTTACGATTCAGGTGCAAATCATTTGACCGCCGGCCGGCCAGGTTTTGCTGCCAACTGTGTGGCGCGGCGTCTGTCGGGTCTCAATTTTCATGGTGCGAATCTACCTTAACCAACCTTAAGCAGACGTTAAGCGCAAAAAAATCGGCATTATTTTTCCGCCGCCGCAAACTGCGCGTCCGTCAAGGTTTTGAGAAACGCCACCAGCGCCCGTTGGTCCGCGTCGCTCAACGGCACGCCGCCGTCGGGATGCTTGGCGAGGTTTGGGTCCAGCGTCGCGCTGCGGACCACGCCGGTCGAGTAATGCCGGATCACATCCTCCAGCGTGCGGAAACGGCCGTCATGCATATACGGCGCGGTGAGTTCCACGTTGCGCAGCGATGGCACGGCAAACTTGCCGCGGTCCGAAGCTTTGCCGGTGACTTTCTCGCGCCCGATATCCGTGAACGCGCCGTCGGCACCGTTGTTCGCAAACGCCTGGCTCTGGAACAGCGGCCCGCCATGGCAATGAAAACAGTCCGCGCCAAACTGTCCGCGTCGCGGATCGTATTCGGTGGAGAACAGCTCAAACCCGCGTCGCTCTTCCGCCGTGAATTTTTCCCCGCCGCGCAGCACACGGTCGAACTTGGCGTTGAAGGACGTCAACGTGAGCAGGTAGTTCTCCAGCGCGAGCGATATCTTTTCCGCCGTGATTTCCGGCGAGCCGAAGGCGGCGGAAAATAATTGTGCGTAATCAGCCTTGTCCGGCGCACGCAGCTTCTCGCAAAGATTCGTCAACGATAGATGCATCTCAATTGGATTTTGAATCGGCTGTAAAACTTGCTCGCGCAGGCTTTGCGCGCGGCCATCCCAAAAAAATTCCTTCTTCCACGCGAGGTTGAACAGCGGCATCGCATTGCGCGTGCCGAAGTCGCCTTCCGCGCCGCGTGCCGTCCGGCGGCCATCGGTGAAGGCTTTTTCCGGCGCGTGGCAGTCCGCGCATGACTGCGCAGCATTGATCGAAAGCTGCTTGTCGAAAAATAAAGTCTTCCCCAGTTCGACGCGCTCAACCGTCAGCGGATTGTCGCGCGGCAAATCGGGAATGGGAAACGTCGCGCCCATTTGAAATGGATACGGCGTGAATTTTTCCGGCAGGTAAAGCGGCTTTGGATGCGCGACGGCGATTTCCGCATCCGTCAGCGACGTGATTTTGTGAACGCGAAATGCGCCTTGCAAATTCACGACGAGCGCGGCGGCCACCGAGTCGCCGTCGCGCGAATGCGTGGAGGACCCATCCTTGCTAAACGAAAGCGGACGCGGCGCGTTCAGCAAGGTCGCCAAATCAAAATCCAGTTCCACCTTGGTTTCGTTGGTTATGGTAAGCGGTGCGGCAAGCGTGACGTGCGTGGCGTTCGTATCGCGCGCGAGGTGAAAGGCCCAGCCGTCGAATTCGCCGTTCGCATTGCGCCACAAGCCTTCGAGCGCGAGAAAAATATAACCGCCTTGCCAGCTCCAATGCAGCCCGTTGAGGTTTGGATTCAGCGGATGGCCGGCGGGGAACTTTGAAACATCGGCGTGGTTAAGGTTGGTGTTCAGGCCGACGAGAAAGCGCAGGGAACAAAATTCGCCCGCCGGAATCTTATCGAGCCAGATGGAATGGCGGTTGGCGTCGAAATCCAGCCACGCGACGGAGTTGGAAAGTTCCAGCCACGAGCCGTCGTTACGTTGCAGCGCAAAATCGCTGACGAGATAGCTGACGCGCGTGATGGAAAAAGTTTCGCCCGCCGAAGTCTGGTAGCGCAGCGACGCGGGCTGGAGATTTTCGCCGGAGAACTTGGGTGCGATTTCGATTTGCAGCGTGGCGGCGCGCGCCGCATTCAGCGCGACCAACAGGATGATGACGGCAGCCGACTTCATTTTTTTAAGGATTGACCGTAAAGCTGTTGGTCCAAGGGTTCGGCGGCCCGCCGCTGAAGGTGATGACGATGTTTTGCGAGCCGGTCGGCGCATTGGTTGGAATCGCAAAGGTGGCGACGACGATGTTGGTGGCGGGATGCGAGATGCCGGTGCCGCTGATGCTGCCGGCCAGCGTGACGGTGGGCAGCTGCGCGTTCAACGGCGGGCTCGGCGGCGGCACGGCCAGTGTGTTGGTGATGGTGACGGTCGTGCCGCGCGCGGCGCTGCCGCCGGGCGAATAGCTGTAAAGGGTGGGGGTGTAACCGCCGGTGCCGGCGGAATCATAAGTCGCCAGTGCCGTCTGTGCGACGCGGTAGAAACGATCGTTGTCCGTGGGATTGTTCGTGTAGCTGGCCGCGTTCAGCACGGCGGCGACGGTGGTGGAATTGGTTGTCCAGGTTGTCAGATTGGTCGTGGACTGGACCATGTAAGTGCCGCCTTCGGTCGCGCTCCACGTCAGCGTAACCGCGCCGCCATTCACCGTGGGCGCGTTGAGCGACGGCACGGCTTCCGGGCCACCGAGAAAATTGGTGGCGACCGATTCGCTGATGGACGTGACACTGCCACCGGCGGGGCTGCCGTAATAGCCGCGCCCGATGTTGTAGGGAAACACCGGCGCACCGTTGCTGCTGATGCTGACGAAGTAAGCGTAGGTGCCGGCGGGAAATTCCGGCGTGACGCACCAGCGGCCGTTGTATTCGTCCAAGTCGTAAGTGTTGGTGCCGGGCGCGTAACCGTGGTCGCCCAGATAATCATTATCTTCCATATAGCAGCCGTTGGTGTGGATGCCCGTAAACGGCGCGCCGACCTGGTTGGAACTGACGCCGTAAAGCCGCACCGCCCATTGCGGCAAATGAATGCGCCCGACGTTCGTTAAATTTTCCGTGCCGAATTGTCCGTTGCGCAAAACATAGCCGGAAATCATCCGCCGGATGCCGCTGCTCGCGTCGTTGGAAATGCTGTAGCCGTAAGGCCCGTAGAGCGGATAGCCGTCCGCCGTCCACGCGAGGATCGGCGAATGTTTCGTCGGCATATTGGTGGACTCGGTGTAAATCTTCGTCACCGTGTTGAAATCCACATGGTCGCCAAGCTGGTAGCGCAGCGCGGGCGGGTTGGCATGATAATGATACTGGCCGCCGGCCTGATGCGCGTTGTTCGGGTCGAAGCTGACACCCTCGTTCACATACGCGTCGCGGTTCCAATAGCCGGTGATGTTCTGCGCATCGGTATTGGAAACGGTGCTCCAGGTGTAGGCATCCCAACTGTTGAACATCGCCGCGCCGTCCACGAAATAGCCGATCGGCCCGCCGCCGTTCGCGGTCTTGGTGGACGGCACGGCGGGAACGCGCGGGAGGCGATACAAGACTTTCTGGTTCACCGGCCAGTTGGGAAACGGCTGTGTGTGTGCCGCGTTGAGATACCACGGGCCCATCACAAAGCTGCCCAGCCCGGTGCTGCGGATATAGACCCAGTTGCTCGACGAATAAATCTCCTGCACGCCGCAATACGCCGGCAGCGCTTGGATCGTCGTGCCGTTCGTCCAGGTCGTCAGCGAAATCCCGTTCGTGCGCGCGAGGTCGTTCGTGTAGATGCGCGCGTATTGGCCGGCGTAGGTCGTAAACCACGAGGTGAGCTGCGGGTCGGCCTGCACGCCAGACACGAGCGCAAAGAAAATCCCGAGCAGCGTGGCGGTGAAGTTCAATTTCCATTGGGTGCGAATTGGAGTTTTCATGCCGGCACTTTACGCGAACCAACCTTAAGCCAACGTTAAGCCGACCATTAATTGCGCAGGTGCGCAAAATTCTTCTTCATCTTCCCTTAAGGTTGGCGCTGCGAAAATCCGGGCGCTGGCGGAATGGTGGCGTTCCTGCTAAAACTCCGCCCGGCAAACATGAGA
>Ga0316222_1001096_pt1 | contig 35213 bp, 22 predicted proteins | sample TBH18011metaG_FD_206008 | JGI IMG/M metagenome (GOLD analysis project Ga0316222, IMG submission 206008) | Freshwater microbial communities from Trout Bog Lake, Wisconsin, USA - TBH18011 | ecosystem: Environmental > Aquatic > Freshwater > Lake > Hypolimnion/Profundal zone | place: USA: Wisconsin... | reverse complement strand
ATGCCGGGAAGGCTGCAAGCGGAGAATTCCACTCCGCCGCTCGACGAGCCGCCACGCTTCGCAAGCCGCAACTGGCGCGCCGAAGCATGGGAGCGCGAGCGTGAGCGCGAGTCCCGCGCCGCAGGTAGCCGCCCGAACATTGCCGCTCGCCGCCGCTCCAACGCATGATTCGGAATTGCCCAGCCGGTTACTCCGTAGCGTGTCTGCCTTCAAGCAGCGCCAGCAGGCCAGCCTCGTCAATCACGGGAACCTTGAGTTCGAGCGCCTTGTCCAGCTTCGATCCGGCCTCTTCGCCCGCTACCACGTAGCTGGTCTTCTTGCTCACTGAACCCACCGTCTTGCCCCCGGCAGTCTCAATCCGGGCCTTGGCCTCGTCGCGTGTCAGCGTCGGCAGCGTGCCGGTCAGCACAAACGTCAGGCCGGCCAAGAGCACAGACCGCACTTTTCGCTCCGCCGTCATATCAACTCCGGCATCCTTCAGGCTCTTCAGTAATGCCAGGTTTGCCGGCTGCGCAAAAAACGCCAGAATAGCCTGCGAGATACGCGGACCCACCTCTTCCACACGCTCCAATTCCTCCACGCTTGCGGCCTCCAGCGCTTCAATTGACCCAAATTCCTCCGCCAGCAACTCGGCGGTGCGCTCGCCTACAAAGCGAATCCCCAGCCCCATCAGCACTCGTGCCAGCCCGGCACTTTTTGAACTTTCAATCTCTTCCAGCAGGGCTTCGGCGGACTTCTCTGCAAATCGATCCAGCGCAATCAGCTCATCTTTCTTCAGGTTGTAGAGGTCGGCTACGCTGTGCACCAGCCCTCGATCAAGCAGCTGCTGCACCACAGCGTCTCCCAGCCCTTCGATATTCATCACCGAGCGTCGCCCAAAGTGCAGCAGGCTCTCGCGCAGCTTGGCAGGGCAGTCCGCGTTCACGCAGCGAAAGTCCACTTCGCCCTCCACGCGGACCACATCGCTCTTGCACTCCGGGCAAGTCACGGGAAAAATGAAATCCAGCTCTCCACGCGGGTGGTCGGCATCTTCCATCACCTCCACCACCTTGGGAATCACGTCGCCGCCCCGCTCCACCTTCACCCAGTCGCCCAGCTTCAGCCCCAGCCGCTCGATAAAGTCCGCATTATGCAGCGTGGCGCGGCTCACCGTGGTGCCGCCAATAAACACCGGTTCCAGTTCCGCTACTGGTGTCAGCTTGCCCGTGCGCCCTACTTGAACGGTGATCTCCCGCACCTGCGTCACGCCTGATTTGGCTGTGAATTTATAGGCAATCGCCCAGCGAGGTGCGCGGCCTGTGTAGCCCAGGCGCTGCTGCGTCGCATGCGAGTCTACCTTCAAAACCACGCCGTCAATCTCATAGCCCAGCATCGCCCGTCCTGCCTCGGCGGCATCAATAAACTTACTCATCTCGTTAACGGAGGCTACAAGTTTTCGGTGCGGATTCACGCGGAAACCTAGAGCTGCAAGCGCATCCAGCGTCGCCCGCTGCCCCTGCGGCCAGTACTCGCCCTCCACCAGCAGGAAATATGCGAAAAAGTCCAGCCGCCGACTGGCGACGACGCCTGGCTCCAAAGTGCGCAGCGTGCCTGCCGCGGCATTGCGCGGATTTACCGCCGCCGCCAGGCCCTCTCGCTCGCGTTCCTCGTTCAAGCGCTGGAAGGCCGCCTCTGGCATTACCGCTTCTCCACGCACCTCAAAGCTCTCAGGCAAACTCGCCCTCTTCAACTGCTCGGCGCCAATTGCAAGCGGCACGCTTCGGATGGTCCGGATGTTTGAGGTCACGTCCTCGCCGGTTTGCCCGTCCCCGCGCGTAATTCCGGTTACCAGCCGCGCTCCGCCCTCTGCTGCCGGATCATAGCGCAGCGCCACGCTCAGTCCGTCCATCTTTAGCTCAGCCATGTACTCCACCGGCAACAGCCCGGCTAACTCCCGCACTCGCCTGTCCCACTCCGCCAGTTCCTCGGCAGAATAGGCATTGTCCAGGCTCAGCATGGGCCGCGAGTGCTTCACCTTCTTGAAGCCATCGGCTGGCTTGCCGCCAACGCGCTGGGTCGGCGACTCCTGCGTCAGCAACTCCGGATGCTCAGCCTCAATGTGCTTCAGCTCGTTCATCAGTGCGTCGTACGCCGCGTCGGTTATCTCCGGCGCGTCCAGTACGTAGTACAAGTGCTCGTGGCGGCGGAGTTCCGCGCGCAAATGCTCGGCGCGCTCTGCCGGATTCAAGTGGGGTGTAGAGGATTCGCCCATGGGGAGGATTATAGGAGGCGACGGGGCAACAGGGTCGCGCCCGGTACTATGGATTCAAGAGCGCTATGGAACCAGTCACCCATTTTCTTACCGGAGCCTGCATCGGCCGTGCCGGGCTGAACCGCAAAACAGCCTACGCCACCCTTGCCGCCGTGCTCGCTGCCGAGGCTGCGGACATTGATATTCTCTGGTCTTTTGCCGGCCCGGTGCAGGAACTGAAGCACCATCGCGGCATCACCCACACTTTTCTGGCTGCGCCGTTTGTAGCCGCGGCGGTTGTGGGTCTGCTCTGGTTCTTTCACCGCTGGCAGCAGAGTCATCGAACCCGCGGGCAGGCAGCCACGCAGCAACAGCCCGTGCGCTGGGGCTGGGTTTATCTGGCGGCACTCATTGCCGCTCTCAGCCACCTCCTCCTTGACTGGACAAATAACTATGGCCTGCGCCCCTTCTTTCCCTTCAATCCCCGCTGGTATGCGGGCAGCTTTGTATTCATCGCCGAGCCGGTGCTGTGGGTGCTCCTGTTGCTGGCGATCATTATGCCCTGGCTGCTGGGGCTGGCAGACAACGAAATCGGTGCGCGGCGGCAGCCATTTCGCGGCCGGGGCTGGGCTGTCTTTGCGTTGACTGGCATGCTGGCCTTCTGGTGCTGGCGCTGGGCAGAGCACGCGCAGGCGCAAGCGATGCTTGAGAACACCCAGGTGACCTCCCAAATTGTCCGTCGCATTGCTCTCGAACCCTATCCGGTGAACCCCTTTCGCTGGCACGCTATTCTGGAAACTCCGGATTTCTACCAGACCGCCGAGGTCAACACCCGCACCGGCTCCATTGACAGTGACCCACACCGCGACATCCTCTACAAACCAGCCGACAACCCCGCCATCCAGGCTGCCAAACTCACCTCGATTGGAAAGGTCTATCTAGACTGGGGAACATGGGCCGTTGTGCGCGATGTCGGCCAGAAGCCGGTCGCAGGCATCGACCCGCCCCGGCTGCCTTCGAACCGCCAGTGGACCACCGTCGAATTCACTGACCTCCGCTTTGCTTATTCCTTCATGGCTACGCAGGCAGTAGCCGGCCGCTCGCCGCTCGGCGGCTGGGTTTATATCGTGGATGGGCGTGATGAAGCTGGTCAGGGAATGGGCGGACGGGAGCAACGGTAATCCCCTTTTGTCAGCGGAAAATATTTGTTGGCCCAGTCAAATGGCACTGGTTGACCATGTGGCCAGCACACCGCAGAATGGAAGAGTATCTAGTTACGACCCCAGCGGCGGACACCTGTCGTTGGCAGCTTGGTTCTGTCCCGGCGTGTTGTGCTCCTGTTCAGGGGTACTCAGCCCGGAATCGAAAAGATTGAGGTCTTCATGTTTGCATACCTGCTCCTGCTTGTCGCTGTAATCAGCCGCCTGCTCCCCCACGCCGGCTGGCTCAATTTCACCGCAGTTGGCGGCGCACTACTTTACTTCGGCGCACGACGTTCCTGGCGTGAGATGCTGGCCCCGCTTGCCGTCCTCATGGCCACGGACTACTGCCTGACGGCGTATGTCTATCACTACACCTTTCGCTGGCAGGGATACGTTACTACCTGGGTCTGGTACCTGGCGGCAATGCTTCTCGGACAGATTCTGCTCAGCGCACGAACAACCTTTGCGCGCGTATCAGCGGGCGCACTTCTCGGGCCTACCTCGTTTTTTGTTGTGTCCAATTATGCCGTCTGGGCTTCGGGCGGAATGTATCCGCTCTCGTTTTCGGGACTCGTCGCCTGCTACGCGGCGGCTGTGCCCTTCTACCGGAACGATCTTGCGTCAACCTCCATTGTTTGCGCAGTTGCTTTCGGTGTCCCAGTCCTCGTGCGGCGCATGAATTTGGCAGAGCGCCAAACTGCCTTGGCTGGCAAATAGCCTTGGAGCCAAGGCTATTTGCGGGTATCAAAGCACTCCCAGTCTGCTCGCTGTAGCATTCGCATCCGGTGCCCCACCCTCACCGCGTCATTATGTTTGCGGCCAGGGTGGGAAGAAATAGGCCGCATTCCATAAACCCCGATAGACTTCCTAATCCGCCAGCAGCTTGCCTGTCCGCTTCTTGCGCATCCACCACCAGACAAAACCAACCATTGCCAGTACCCCCACGATTCCCACCAGCGCCAGCCGGTGGTGGGCCACCACGTCCACCGCGCCCGGCCCCAGTTTCATCACCAGCAGCGACAGCGCCATCCATCGCACCATCCTGCCGCAAAACACGGCCAGCATGAACGGAGCCACCTCCATCTCAAACACTCCTGCTGCAAATACAAACGCCTTCCAGGGCGTAGGCGGGGGCAGCATCGAGGGAATCATCATGGCCAGGAACTCCTGGTTCTCAAAGCGGTTGCGCATTCGCTCATAGCGCTCGCGATTCACTCGTTTTAGTAGAAATAATTCTCCACCAGCGCGGCCCAGTCCGTAAGGAAGCAGCCCACCGATCGCCGATCCAGCGGCGGCCAGCAGACAATAGAGCCAGAAGTGCCCCTTGTCATTCCATACGTAGACGGCCAGAATGGCGTCCATCGGAATGGGAATGGTCGAGGAGTCCAGCAGCGCGCCTGCAAACATGCCCGCAAACCCCAGTTTGATGAGCGCCGGAAGAAGCACCAACTTCCACTTCGCCATGATCCCTTTAAAAATCTGCTTCAACCCGGGTCCCTTTCCTGCTGCTGTTCCGTCCATTCAACAGGTACCATTGTAGGAGCCAAGGCGCCCGAGTGCATCTGGATATGATGGTGTGCCTATGGCCCCCCTGGTTCTGGTATCCGCGGGATGAGAGAATAGAGCGAGAGGATTTGCGACAGAGTCGGCAAGGTATTTGTGCTTGCAGCGAAGGCTCATTAGGATCGAATGCCCACCAGCGAAACGCCCATCAAAAATAACGAGCCTGACCAGCCGCCCCAGCCCACTCCTGAGGACGACAGCACTGCTTCCAGTAAAGGAACGGGCGAGTCTGAAACTCCGGTTGTTCGCGGATCGCGCTGGGTAGACTACGACACCCACGAGCTTTTGCAGATGATCAGCGAACTCGAGGATGAGCGCCGCTGGGCTCGCTTGCGCGAAGGCGTCTGGATTGCCGTTCTCTTGCACCTTGCGCTACTATCAGCGCTTACATGGATTCCCATGTACGTGTTCAAGGTACCGCCGGTCGTCGACAAGTCAAACACGCTCAACCAGCACAAGGACTTCACCTATCTGGACACGCCTTTACAGCCAAAGGTGACTCCCAAGCCGCCTGCTGTTAAGCCGCCTACCATCGACAAAAAGACCCTGGATGAGATGAACCAGCCCAAGCCAGTTCCTCCTCCTCCTGAGCCTGCGCAGAAGCCTGTAGAGCAGGCTCCGGTGCAGCCCCAGCCGCAGGCGCCCATTCCGCCCACTCCTCAATCCCAGTCGCAGCTAGAGGCGCCTCATCCCTCGGCAGTGCCTGCCCGGCCCAACTTTGCAATGAACTCACAAAACCCGGCCAACCAATTACGGGATGCCATGCGCGGCGCTGCCCGAAACCCTGGGCAGGGCGCTGGCAACCAGGGCGGTGACAGGCTGTCGATGCACCCAGGCGCCGGCTCTGGGGGTGTTGAGGTCCTCTCTGATACGCAGGGCGTTGATTTCAGCGCCTGGATCCAGCGCTGGCATCGCGAGACAGAGCGCACCTGGGATCCGCTGATTCCCGATGAGGTAAACCCGCCCATTCTCAAGGCAGGCTCGGTCGCCATTCGCTTCAAGGTACTGCCCAACGGTCGCCTCATGGACGGCAGCCTGGTGCTTGAAGGCCGCTCCGGCGACGTGGCCCTGGACCGCGCAGCATGGGGCGCACTCACGGGTTCCAACTACCCGCCGCTTCCCAGGGACTTCCACGGCCCATACCTGGAACTGCGCGCATTTTTCCTCTATAACATGGAGCCCTCACGGTAGACTACGGTCGCACACTCTACTGTTTGGCCTCTGTTGCGCGCAAAAACTCCGCCAGATAGTCCTTCCAGACCGCTGCTGCGGTATGCGTTCCGTGTCCGCGCGTGGCGTCGGATATAGGTAACAGAATGAACCTCGCCTGGGGCATCTTCTTCACCTGTCTTTCCGCAATGCCCAGCTCTGGCGGGTTGATGTAGTCGTCTGCAGAGTTGATCCACAGCACGGGAACGGTAATCCGGTCCAGATGCTGGCTTGGGTCGTAGTTGCGGCTGGCGTTCCAGTAAAAGATCAGATCGTTGGCGTCGGTCGAAGCTAGTGTGCGCTTCAGATACGCATCTACATATTTCTCGGCAACTTCGCGCGTTGGTGCAATCTTCTGCATCTGCAGCGGGCTCGAACTCATAATCATTCCCAATTCATTGGCCGTGCGCAGCCCCTGCACTGGCTCGGTTTTGTAGTCTCCTCCCATCCACGCCGGGTCCTGTTTGATGGCCTCAATCGCCATGTAACGCATCATTCTGTTGCGTCCGGCAATCGGCACCGGCAGGCATGCGAACGGAGCCAGCGCGTCGGCAAACCCAGGATACGTTTCGCCCCACACAAAGCTCTCCATGCAGCCCATCGAGGTGCCAAGAATCAGCCGCAGATGGTCAATCTTCATCTCCTCCAGCATCTTCCGCTGGCTACGCACCATATCGTCATAGTCGTAAGCAGGGAAGCGCGCATGCAACCCGTCTGAAGGCTTCGAACTCTCGCCGTGCCCAATGTCGTCTGGAAGAATCAGGAAGTATTTCGTAATGTCGAGCGGCGCTCCAGGTCCAAACAGCACATCAGAGAAGAGCGGATTCAATAATGAGTGTGCATTTCCCCCAGTACCATGCAGCAGCAACACGGCATTCTCAACCTGTCCGGCGGGGTTGCGATGCGCCGTGCCCAACGTCAGGTAGTGCAGCCTCAGTGCAGGCAGCGTCTCGCCTGTACCGAATCGGAAGTCGGAAAGAACCACAGTTCCATCCGTCGTAGGCCAGGTCTTGGCCGGTGTAGCGGGTACGGCAGGGTTTGCCGGAACAGTTGGGTTCGTCTGGGCCATTGTGGCCAAGCCGGAAAAGAGCATGGCCAAGATAAGAAGCCGGGCTGTGCGCATATACATTCGTGCCCTCCACTGGTACTCGGTTTGAGCCTAGTCGATGGGGTGCTTGTCTGCAAATTCAGCTATATTGAGGAACGCCGAAGCTGCGGAGGGCCTCAGCCTGACGATTGCCATTCCCTTGCAGAATGCATCCGCGATAAAATTTATGCGTATTCAATGCGCAGACTTTCTTCAAACCCCGGTATGTTTTCGTTCAGGCGTTTTCGCCGCGGCCGGCCCGACCGTGGACGCAGCCCTTTCTGCTGAGTAATCTGGTTCCGTTGATGAATGGTCTCCAGGTCTTGGAAATGAGGCGTGGTTGTCCAGTGTCCAAAGTCGAGTTTCACAGTTCCATCCTCCACTGTGCGGATAGAAAGGTCTTTCCCCGATGAATAGTTTTGCCAGCCGGGCTACACTCACTTCCGGCAATCGCTCCTATACCATCTACCGTTTGCCCGCCCTAACGGCCCGCGGCTTCAACCTCAGCCGCCTTCCCTTCAGCCTCAAGATTCTGCTTGAGAACCTTCTCCGCCGCGAGGATGGCGTTAACGTGACCGCTGGAGACATCGAGTTTCTGGCCAACTGGGATGCCAAAGCCGAGCCCAGTCGCGAGATCGCCTACATGCCCGCCCGCGTTCTCATGCAGGACTTCACCGGCGTACCCGCCATCGTTGATTTGGGCGCCATGCGCGACGCCATCAAGACCCTGGGTGGCGATCCGGAGCGTGTCAATCCCCTCGTGCCCGCCGAACTCGTCATCGACCATTCCGTCCAGGTAGACGAGTACGGAACATCGGCAGCTTATGCCGCCAACTCGCTCCTCGAGTTCCAGCGTAACCGCGAGCGTTATGCCTTCCTCAAATGGGGCCAGACGGCCTTCCGCAACTTCTCTGCAGTCCCGCCGGGTATGGGCATTTGCCACCAGGTGAATTTGGAATACCTGGCGCGCGTTGTGTTTACTACTGAGATCGATGGCGCGCTCGTAGCTTATCCAGACACCGTTGTCGGTACGGACTCGCACACCACCATGATTAACGGATTGGGCGTACTGGGCTGGGGCGTGGGCGGCATTGAGGCCGAGGCAGCCATGCTGGGCCAGCCTGTCTCCATGCTCGTGCCCCAGGTAGTCGGATTCAAACTCACTGGCAAGCTCCGCGAAGGCGCAACTGCAACGGACTTGGTTCTCACAGTTACTCAGGCGCTTCGCAAGCTTGGCGTGGTTGGCAAGTTTGTCGAGTTCTACGGCTCCGGGGTCGCAGGACTATCTCTTGCCGATCGCGCCACCATCAGCAACATGGCTCCAGAGTATGGCGCCACCTGCGGCATCTTCCCCGTCGATACTGAGACGTTGCGATATCTGCGCCTCACCGGCCGCAGCGAAGAGCAGATTGAGCTCGTCGAGGCCTACTACAAAGAGCAGGGACTCTTCCACACTCCTGGTGCGCCTGAGGCCGACTATACGCAGTCACTCGAACTGGATCTGGCTGCCGTCGAGCCCAGCGTTGCAGGACCCAAGCGCCCACAGGATCGCGTCCTGCTAAAGGATGCCGCTGCCAGCTTTCAGCAGCAGTTGCCCAGCTTGCTGGCTCCCACCGCCAAGCCATTGGGTTCTCGCATTGCCGCGGAGTGGCAGCCGAGCGCAGTGGCAGACGTCTCTGTTGGTGAACACCCTTCAGCAGCCTCCAATACGGTCATCGCCCGCTTTGGCGTTGACCCAGATAAATACCTCGACCACGGCTCTGTGGTCATTGCGGCTATCACCAGTTGCACCAACACCTCGAACCCTTCTGTCATGATGGCCGCCGGCATCCTTGCCAAGAAGGCCGTTGAAAAGGGCCTCACCGTTCCTCCCTGGGTCAAAACATCGCTGGCGCCGGGGTCCCGCGTCGTCACCGAATACTACACCAAGGCCGGTCTGTTGCCTTTTCTTGAGAAGTTACGCTTTAATGTGGTGGGCTACGGATGCACCACCTGCATCGGCAACTCTGGCCCGTTGCCCACCGATGTCTCAAAGAGCATTGAAGAGCACGGTCTGGTCGCGGTCAGCGTTCTCTCCGGGAACCGCAACTTTGAAGGCCGGGTAAATGTTGATGTGCGTGCCAACTATCTGATGAGCCCGCCGCTGGTGGTCGCATACGCTCTGGCAGGCAAAATCGCGCACAACTTTGATACTGATTCGCTGGGTACGGACGAAGCAGGCAATCCTGTGTTCCTCAGAGACATCTGGCCAACGCAGGCTGAAGTGGCCGCTGCTATTGAGAAAGGGCTCAGCAGCGAGAGTTTCCGCAAGGAGTACGCTACAGTCTCCGATGGCGACGCTAACTGGCAGGGACTCAGCTTCCCTACCGGCGACGTGTACAAGTGGGAGCCTGACTCGACCTACATCCGCCAGGCGCCTTACTTCGATGGCATCACCAATACACCCGCGCCAGTCACTGATATTCTCGGTGCGCGCGTCTTGGCCGTGCTCGGCGACTCGGTAACCACGGACCACATCTCACCTGCTGGCAACATCAAGGCAAACGGGCCGGCCGGCAAATATCTGGCAGATCATGGCGTCAAGCCAGTGGACTTTAATTCGTACGGCTCGCGCCGTGGCAACCATGAGGTCATGGTGCGCGGTACTTTTGCCAACGTCCGGCTGAGAAACAAGCTGGCTCCGGGCACTGAAGGTGGCGTAACGCGCCTCTTGCCCGAGGGCGAAGCTATGTCCATCTTCGACGCCAGCGTAAAGTATGCCGAGCGCAGCGTACCTCTCGTCATTCTGGCCGGCAAAGAGTACGGTTCTGGCTCCTCGCGCGACTGGGCTGCCAAGGGGCCCAAACTGCTGGGTGTGCGCGCCGTCATCGCCGAAAGCTTCGAGCGCATTCACCGCTCAAATCTCGTAGGCATGGGCATTCTCCCCTTGCAGTTTGAGGAGGAACAGAACGTGGAGTCTCTTGGCCTCACTGGCGAAGAGGCCTACGACTTTGCCGGGCTTGCGGACCTGCTTGGGGCCAGGCTCGCAAGTGGTCGCACGCTCAAGGTAAAAACCACGGCTGCCGATGGAACTGTAAAGCATTTCAACACCACTATACGCATAGACACTCCGCAGGAAATCGAGTACTTCGAGCACGGCGGCATCCTGCAATATGTGTTGAGGCAGTTGGCAGCAAAGAAGTAGTAACTTGGTAAAACCATTCCAACAAAAAAGCCACTCCCGTTTGGAAGTGGCTTTTTGCTGTGCTTGCTGAAGCTTATTACTTGCGCTTCGTTGAAGTCTTGGCTGGCTTGGGAGCAGGCCGCTTCGGCTTGGCTACTGTAATAGGATCGGGAGCATTTTCCTCGTCGTGAGGGGCAAAGAAGCGAACGCCCTCGAGATTATGCTCGCCCATTACGTGCAGGCGAAGGAAGTTTGTCGAGCCAGACTTGGTGCGGGTGCCGGCCACGATAGCGATTACTTCGCGAGGACGAACAAAGCCATTCTGTTCGAGTAGACTCTCTGCCACATCCACCAGGGCCTCGGTCGTATTCACCTTTGGGCAACGGATCGGCGTGGTGCCCCATAGCAGGTTCAGTCGATTGATGGTGACCTCGACCGGGCTGAGTGCAAAGATCGGCGCGGACGGGTGGTACTTCGAGAGTTGGCGCGCGGTCGATCCAGACTCGGTAAACAGTGCAATGCCGCGCAAGTCCAAGTCGTCTGCGGCGTGAGCTGTTGCCTCGCAGATGGTTTCGGCAATAGACAGATGCGCCTGCCGGATGCGCGGATCGGAATAGTTGGTTTCCTTGATGTGGCGCTCAGCCTCACTCACGATGCGCGCCATCATCGATACTGTTTCAACGGGATATTTGCCTACCGCAGATTCGCCAGAAAGCATCACTGCATCTGTGCCGTCGTAGACGGCATTGGCGACGTCAGATACCTCGGCGCGTGTAGGCCGCGGGTTCTCGATCATCGATTCCAGCATCTGTGTGGCTGTAATCACTGGCTTTGAATACTCAGCTGCGCGCTTGATAATGTGCTTCTGGATAGCCGGAACTTTCTCCGGGGGAACTTCCACACCTAGATCGCCGCGGGCCACCATGATGCCGTCGGCTGCCTGCAGAATGCTGTCCAAATGTTCGATTGCTTGTGGCTTCTCCAGCTTGGCAATAATCCACGTTTCGCCACCGTAGGCTGAGACGCGATTGCGGACCAGACGTACGTCTTCAGCAGTACGGACAAACGATACAGCGATGGCGTCCACACCGTTTTTCAGCGCGAATTCAAGATCTTCTGTATCTTTTTCAGTGAGGGAAGGGACGCGAACAGGAATGCCGGGCAGGTTGATGCCCTTGTTCTCACCCAGCATGCCGCCGTTGATGATTTCGCAGACCACGTCGTTTCCAATCACCTCGTGGACGCGCAGTTCGATCAGACCATCGGAGAGCAGAATGCGCGAGCCCTGTTCAACATTTTCTGCCAGGGTCTTGAAAGTAGTGCCCACCAGCGTGGCCGAGCCCGGTACATCGCGGGGCGTAATTGTCAGCCGCGCGCCGGCCTTCAGCAAAACGGGTACATGATCTTTCAGTTTGGAAGTGCGGATCTTCGGGCCTTGCAGGTCGCCCAGGATACACAAAGGCTTGCGCTCCTCGCGACTCACCTTGCGGATCATCTGGATCAGCGCCAGCTTCTCCTCGTGGGTGCCATGAGAAAAGTTCAGGCGGACCACGTCCACGCCTGCGCGAACCAGGTCCCGGAAGACGGGCTCGGTGTTGGAAGCCGGTCCGAGAGTTGCAACAATCTTTGCACGGCGTTGTGACGGTGATTCGGTCAGACTCATTTCAGCGAACGACATGGGGTGACTCCAAAGAAGATTCAAATTGGGTAGATGGGTTGCAGTTGGGCAGAAAAGCACAACAGGGGACGGCCCGTTTAATTGTACATTGCGGCCTGAAACGCAAACTTTCCCCCTACCATCATGCATCTTTCAGGATGAAATGGTCGGTGAGAACTGTCACAGACCGGAAGCGCCTCAATCAGATTCGCTCGCAGCCGCGGATTGACCAAAAATATGTTCTTGTCGATCCCCATAAAGAACCCCATTCAGTTCTGCTCCAATCAGGACACTGCAGGCAGTGATGTAGAGCCAGACCAAGGTGGCAATGCCAGTTCCAAATGATCCGTAAAACATTGAGTAGTCTGCAATTCGGGTTACATACCAGCCATAGGCGAGTGTCGCTGGAAACCAAAGCAGGGTGCCCGCAACGGCGCCAGGAGCCACCCATAACCAATGCTCTTTTCTCTTTGTGCCGAAGTGGTAAATGGCGCTTAGAACTGTAACGCTTGTCAGCAAAGCCACCGACCATCGCACCATGCGCCAGAAAAACAGGACGATATGCCGCATCTCGTGGCCAGCGTTGTCGATCATCCAGAGTTCGATCGAGTGCCCAAAGATAATCACCAGCGTTGCTACCGAAAGTGGCAATAACGCAATGGGAACCAAAAGCAGAGCCCGGAGGCGCTTGCTCCAAAACCCCCAAGCCTCCGGAGGCAGGCAATAGGCGCGACGAAAACCCTCCATCAGCGAGAGCATCATCCCAAGTCCAGCAAAAACGCTAAGGCTGGTGGCAGACAAAATCACTTGGCCGGAATAAATACGTCGGCTAAGTACATAGGATTGAAGAAGATCCATACTGTCGGCAGGCAGCACCTGTTCAAAGACTGAGCGGATCTCACCCATTAGCGTGGGTCCCTCTTGCACCTGCGCCAGGAGTGTTGTGAGCACCAGAAGTGCCGGGAACAGCATGAGCATGCCGGAGTAGGCTACCGCCTTTGCAGTGTTGATCACGTCGTGGTCAAGTGCCAGCAACACGGCTTTTCGTAATTTAGTTAGAAATTTCTTCATGCTCGTCTCTGGCAAGAGTAGAGCATTTCTCTGAATTCGGCGATAAGTCTTTCTAAATGGGCCGAATGCGAAACTGCTGCGCGGTCAGGCGCAGAGATTCCCGAGTAAAAAAGCAGGGCACAGTGCACCGACCTGGATGCTTGCTTTGATGAGGGCTGACCAAATAGCTATTTATCCAAAATCACTGCGCTTTTGCTCTTGACAATCCATTTCTGCAAGTTTTAGGCTGCTCGGTCCGATGTGAAGACCCAAACGATCGCTCGCTCTTAGGAATATCTTTGCGTGTTATCGTTATCGTCCTCATGAAGACTGTGCGCTTGAAAAGGCCATATAAGCCGGCATGATGTTCCGTTCGCGCTTAGATGTTCTTTCTCCATCCGCATATGCACACCGGTACCTGTTTGTACCTGAAGAGGCGGCATTTCCTTCTACACCGGCGGCGCGGGATGCGCCACAACTGGAGATGCTGCGACCGACCCGAACGCATGGCAATAAGGCGTCAACCAATATCTCAGGAGGAAGCATTCAGATGAGAAATTTAGCCAGTTATCTGACGCACACTCTCCGCGGATGGAATGTGCCGATCCTCGCGATCGCCGCCATACTTGGTATGGCAATGTGCTGCTCGAACATCGTTGCTCAGAGCGGCGCCGGCTCGATTCAAGGAACGGTTACGGATTCCACCGGAGCCGTGATTCCAGGAGCTACGATCCACGTAGTGAACCCGGGCACGAACGTATCAACGGTAACCAAGTCCAATGGAGTGGGCTTTTACCAGGTTCCAGGGCTGTTTACAGGCACCTATACGGTAACGGTGACGGCGCCGAACATGAAGAGCTACAAGACCTCGATCGAGATTCTCGTGGCTCAGAATGCCATCATCAATCCGGTTCTGACGGCTGGTGCTGTTACCCAGCAGGTAGAGGTAGCAGCCAACGCAGTGCAACTCACCACCAACGACAACGGCACCATCACTTCCACGCTGGAAAACCAGAGGATCAACGAACTCCCGCTGAACGGGCGCGTACTGTCGACCCTGCTCAACATGACCACGCCAGGATATTTAGGCAGCAGCACGGGCGGCACCGCGCTCAACGGCCTCTCCGGCGAGTCCATGGAGTACGTGGCTGACGGTGTACCTATGACCAACCGCCAGTTTGGCGGCCAGAATACCTCGAACACACTGCAACCCGATCCAGATTCGGTGCAGGAGGTACGGGCGGTAACCGACAACGGCGGCGCGGAGTACGCTACGCCGGGCACGGTGATCATCACCACCAAATCGGGTACCAACCAGATCCACGGAGCGATGTTCGAGACGGCGCGCAACAACGCCATCGGCATCGCGAAGAACCGCAATAATCCAGCCAACTTCACGGCTCCCAAGTACATTCGCAACGAGTGGGGCATGTCGGCGGGCGGGCCCATCGTTTTACCCCATATCTACCATGGCAAGGACAAGACCTTCTGGTTCCTGTCTTATGAGCGGTACTCGCTGGCCAACGGCAGCACCCTGGACTTTACGGTGCTGGACCAGAAGATGCGGGGCGGAGATTTCAGCGAGTTGAACTCAACCGCGACCAAGCCGATTTTGTACGATCCGGCGTCGACATATGACTCGGGTTCGGCCGTTTGCCCTGGGACACCTACCTCCACGGCCAATCCTACCGGGGTCCCAAGCCACTTCTGCCGCACCGCATTCCCGAACAACGTAATTCCTGCGGGGCGTCAATCGCCGCTGAGCAAGATCCTCAACGACATCGAGCCGCTTCCGAATCTGACGGGTGTCAATCCTTTCGCGGCAATTAACCTGAACGGTTCGAACGGCAGCTTCACGCTGATCCCGACCTGGACCTTCCGGCTGGATCACGTCTTCAACGAGAACAACCGGACCTACCTGCGTTATACCAGCAACATTAACGTGAACACCGGCCTGCGCAACTATCCGAGCAATGAGCCAGCGTCGCTCGCGGCCGACGGTCTTCCGTACAAGGCGACCGGCGGGGCCTATAACCCGACAGCCAACTTTGGTGCGGCCCTCGGCTACACCCACGTCTTTTCACCAAGCTTCTTTGCAGAGACCATCGTAAGCCAGCAGTGGGAGAGCCAGCACAACTTCGCAGGCGGCACGCCGTTCGCAGATATGGAGAAGGTGCTGGGCACCCCCAACAACTTCGGCGAGCCCGGCTTCCCGGCGATTGGGCCACAGCCCGCGGTCAGCCAGAATAACTGCGGCACAGGAAGCTGCCTGCTCCGAGCGATGAACGGCACACAGTTTATCTACGGCCTGAGCCAGATTCTCTCCAACCTGGACGAGAACGTGACCAAGACGTTGGCGCGGCACCAGATGCAGTTCGGCGGCCGCTTTAGGCACGAGAAATTTGGCTACCTCTTTGACGAGGCGCAGGACACCGTGAACTTCACCTCCCAGGCCAGCGGCCTCGAGGATCCCAGCACCGGAACCAACTACGGGCAAACCACCAACACCGGCAACGTAAACGCGGACGAGTTCCTGGGCGCGGGCGCTAGCTACAGCGTAAACTCGCCGACGCCTTACGGGCACTACAGCGACATCGAGCTCGATGCCTATTTCCAGGACAACTTCCACGTTAGCCGTAATCTCACTCTGAACCTTGGCCTGCGCTATGAAGCTCATCCGGCCATATCGGTGAAGAACGACCTGATGACTTCGTTCGACTATAAAAACGATGCCGAGGTGCTGACGGACTCTCCGGCTCACCACATTGCCTCAGGTAACACCACGCAAGCGATCATCACCAATATGCAGAACATCGGCGTGGTGTTCGAGACGCCGCAGCAAGCCGGTTTCCCAGCCAAACTGGTCAACAACTACGATCTAAATTTCCTTCCGCGCGTGGCCTTGGCCTACCAACTCTTCAACGGCAGGTGGGGTACAGTGCTCCGCGGCGGTTACGGGCGGTACATCTTCCCAGTTCCGGTGCGCAGCGTCTACAAAGACGAGATGGCGACCTATCCTAATCGCGCCGGCTACTCGCAGAACATCAACAGCGCGACGCAATCGCCGGACGGTATCCAGAACTTCCTGCTCCGGGCCGCGTCGAGCAACGCCGCGTTTCCTGTGGGGGGCAAGAACACGGCCAACGTGGTGGACACGACCACGACCACAGCCATCAAGCCGGGGCTCAGCTTGTTTTCCCTCCCCCCGGACGAGGCGCCAGACTTCGCGACTCAGACGAACGTCACCATCGAGCAGCCGCTCAAGGGCAACTCGGCGTTGCGCGTAAGCTGGGTGTGGGCGCACGGCACTAACCTTGACCAGGAGTACTTTCCTAACAACCACTACTCGACCATCGCCTGGGAGCTGATGACCGGCACCAAGCCTCCCCAGGGAACCACCATCGGGCTGCCTACCTATGCCGCCACGGCGACAGGGCCGTATGACAACAAGGTGTGGGGCAGCAACACGCTGGACCAGAGGAGCGGCTGGACTAACGATAACCAGCTCCAGGTCAACTACCAAAGGCTGTTCCACAAAGGAGTGGCGTACCAGATCTTCTACGACTGGTCCAAGCCCTTCCGCGAGGGCGGCAACTACTTCCGCGATGGCACGATCTACCCCTCGGTTAACTACGTCGCCTCAGGATTGGGGACGATCACCACTTATCCCAATTCGTCGGCCCTCACGGCGCCCGTTTTGCCTCCGGCCCGGCCGGCCGGCATTGCGAGCTACGCGTACTGGCACGGGCTGGATCGGTGGGAGGACTACATCGTTGACACCGCCATCCCGCTTCAGACGATTCGCTTCAACGGCATGGTGGATATGCCCTTCGGGCGGGGTAAGCGCTTCCTGTCTGGCGTCAGCCGTTTGGCCGATGCAGTGGTCGGCGGCTGGCAGATTGCCGGCGATGGATACATGTTCTCCCAGGACTTCTTTGTAGGCAATGGAAACTGGGGACCAAACAACCCGATCAAGGTCTACAAGACCGGCAAGAAGATCACCGACTGCCGCTCTGGCGTCTGTCTTCCAGAGTATGAGTATTTCAACGGCTATATTGCTCCGTCCCAAGTCTCAGGGACTGCCGACCCCACCTGCACGGCGATTGTCAGCGGTCTGCCTACTGGCTGGACGCCATACTCGTCACCCCTCAACACCAACTACGTCTCTAAAGGCGGCGGCGGCTGCCCGGGATCGACGGACCCGTACTATAACACCAACAACGTGCAGATCCACCTACTTGACGGAACCACGGACAATCAGGGCTACGCTCCGGGACCCACGAGCACTACTCCCTGGAGACATACCCTGTTGAAAGGACCGATGAACTTCGTAGCCGACGCTTCCGTGTTTAAAGTAGTCTCGATCACGGAACGGATGAAGGTGCGGTTCAACATGGACGCCTTCAACGTCTTCAACGTACAGGGACTTAACAACCCGAGCGGCAGCGACGGCACATTGGGAAAAGCGCCTCAGTATACGTCGTCGAAGAACACGCCCCGGCAGGTGCAGTTGACCCTGCGGCTTGAGTTCTAACAATCTGCTTTAACTGCTTTTTGAAAGCCCCGGCCGGAAGATCGGCCGGGGCTTCTTTTTTCTGTGCGCGATATGCCAGAGTGAAGAGCTATTTGTATTGCGCGGCGAAGGAATCAGCTTCGCGGTTCAGCTCTTCGGTTGTGGCGGCGTGGGTGTAGAAGACGACGCGGTAGCGGAAGGTAGCGGACTGGCCCTTCTCGAGGGTGAAGTTGAGAGGGGGAGCTTTTGGGTTGAAGACACTGGGTCCGAGGGGGTTAACGGCGAAGAGGCCATATCCGCGGGCGTGCCAGGTGGTGGGATAGCCGGGGTTCCTGGGCTGGTCAAAGATGGCGATGGTGACGGTATGGTCGCCCTTGTGGCCGGTGAGCGAGCACCAGCGGCCGCCGGTTCCCCATGCAGCATCACCCTGTTTGCCCTCGCTGGTCAGGTAGAGGCCGGAGGCATCAGGGGATGCCGCGCCGGTTTTAGTCTGCACGCCGTGCGAGTCAACAAAGACGGCGTCTTTGGCGGTGGGCGATTCGAGCCAACTGGCGACGCGCAGGCCGAGCATTCCGTCCTTCTCATCCTGGAAGACGACGCGGTCGAGAGCCGTGAGGGTGGCAGTGCGATCGATGACGCGGACGCCGTGCCTGCGGGAGAAGGTGAAGCTGGTGGTCTCGTCGAGGACGGGGTGGTTGTTTCCGTCTATCCAGGTAGAGAGGGTAACCAGCTTGCCGGTATTGGCGCTGCTTGAGGATGAGACGATCTTCTTGAACTCGATGGAACCCATCTTGGGCAGGTTCTCTGGTTTGATGGCCTCGGAGTTATTCCAAAAGTCGAAGTTGTTGACCCGTGCGTAGTTGAACCAAAGGCCGACGTGGTGGGGGTGATCTACGCGCTCACTAGGGCCGGGGGGAAAGGTGCGAGTGAGAGTGAAGCCGTCGGCGTCGACCAGCGGATAGAGGACGGGCTTCTTGAGCGTGGTGGGCCAGATGTAGGAGGTAAAGGGCTGGCCGTCGATGGTGATGTCCACGCGACGCTGTGCCTCGTTGGGGACCACCTGCACGCCTTTGGCGGCAGGGGCGGCCAGGGCGCCAGCCGCCAGCAAGGAGCCGGCGGCCAGAAGGAGGAGCGAGGCCAGCTTACGCATAGACCTTTCCTCCCGCCATCACCTGCTGGGTCTTTTCATCAAAGGTCACCTTCTGCCCAGTCTGGATTGCCGCCACGTTCATGCACAACGCGATGGAATGGCTGTAACCGGCTTCGATTGAGGCATTCGGTGTCTTGCGCGAGCGTACGCACTCCATCCAATTGCGCATGTTGGCGCTTGTCTGCGGATCGCCATGCGTGTTGGCATCGGTAGAGACAGACTCAACCTTTTCGACAAGCGAAAAACTGGGAAGCAGATTGGGCTTCAGCTTCATCTCTGCGGCTTCCCTGGCGTTCATTCCACCTGTTGGGGTTACCGTCTGCTTATCCATGTCGATCATGCCACCGTTGGAGTAGTAAAGTTCCTTGACCCCGCCAGCGGAGTTGGTAAAGCGGGAACTGTACTGCACCTGGAAGCCCTTGGTCAGGTCGTCGAGCGGGCCGTAATCGAAGACTGCGGTCATGGTGTCCCAGTTCTCGCGGCCGTCCTTCCACAGGTAGATGCCGCCATTGGCCACGCAAGACCGGGGATGCGGCAAGCCGGTAAACCAGTGAACGGTGTCGATCTGGTGGACAAGCCACTGGTCGGGAATGCCGGAGGAGAATGGCCAGAACAGACGGAACTCAAGGTATTTTCGGGCATCGAACTGTCCCATGCTCCTGCCGAGCGAGTACCGCTTCCAGTCGGTGTCCGCCTCCTTGAGCAGCGGTACCTGATCGGGGCGGCGCCAGCGGCCGGGCTGGTTGACGTTCCATGTCATCTCGACCATGACGATATCGCCGAACTGACCGGACTTTATGTAGTCAGCGGCCTTCATATAGCTAGGTGTTGAGCGGCGCTGGGTTCCGATCTGGACGATCTTTCCGCTCTTGTGTACGGCAGCGCGGAACATGCGGGCATCGGCCATTGTGTGCGCGGTGGGCTTTTCGACGTAGGCATCACGGCCTGCGTTGACTGCTTCAGTGCCGTGAAAGGCATGCTGGAAGTCGGCGGTGGCGATGATCACGGCATCCACATCCTTGCGGGCATAGAGCTCATCGTTGTTGCGGACCTGATCTACGGGGTTGCCGCAAAGCTTTTGGATAAAAGCAGCACCCTCTTCGCGGCGCCGGCTCCAGATGTCGGATACGGCCGAGATCTGAAAATTCAGATCTTTGGCGCTTTGCTGGAAGGCGGGAAGGTCGCCGCCCCTCATGCGATCGCCACAGCCAATAATTCCGACCTTAACGCGGTCGTTCGCGCCCAAGATAGCGGAATAGCTGGATGCGCTTGAAGCAAATGCGGTTGCGGCCAGCGCGATGCCGCTTGATTTCAAAAACTCCCTGCGATTGTTCTGAGTGTTTGGCATTGCGGGATTCTCCGAATGGTTGTGCGTTCAGTTTGAAAGTAAGTTGCGGAGGATTGGAATGGTCACGGTGAAGCGTACTGTGCGCGGTTCACGCGACCGAGGCCTCGCCCACCGCCGGAACACCCATGGTCAGACCACGAGGCAACACTCGTCAAGTGTCGTCTTGTGGCTCCTCGGCGAACAGGCCCAAATCTGGCCGGATACACAGTCAGATTTGTCTTGCAAAACTGTGTGCTAGACCCCGGTAGGCGCGCGCATAGACTCTAACGCGGCGGTGAGGCTTTCAGATAGGGCTTTCTGGGCTTCGGGGGTGAGCTTCTCACCGTGGCTTGTGAGGTAGAAAACGTCAATGGCAGTTTCGCCTTCGGTGTCGATGAGCGCTACCTTGATGTTGCACTGCAGGGTGCTGAGGGTGAGAGCGATTTGGCGCAACAGACCGGGGAGGTCCTGTGCCACTACCTGCAAAAGCGTGGAATGCGTTGAGGACTCGGAGTCAAACTCGAGCCGTGTGGTGACTTCCACTTTGAGGTTATTCGGATGGTTCAGGTGGCTGCGGGCCTCGAGCAACTGCTGCACTGACACCCTTTGCGCCACCACGTCGCGAATGTTGGCAAGGAAGCGGTCCTTTTCGCTGGGGTTCAGCTCAATGGTCCGGAATACGTCTGTGAAGTGGAAGCTGTCGACAATAACGCCTGCTTCGTTCGAGAAGGCGCCGGCACGAACAATGTTCATGCCCCAAGCGGCAAGGGCTCCTGCGACGTCGGCAAACAGGCGGGTACGGTCGCGGGTAATGACGGTCAGGTCAAACAGTTGCCGGTTGGGCCGGAGATCGAGCTGAACGTTGTCCTTGTCCAGGTTTAGAGCCATCTGGAAGTGATTGCGGATTTGTTCGGGGAGGCGGGTCTGAAGATAACGCTGGGGAAGGCCTTCGAGGAATTGCTTCAGATCGTCGTACTGGCTGGGCGGAACCATGGAGCGGATGCGATTCAGAAGTGTGGGATCGATGGCTGCGTGATAGCGGACCTCGTCTACCGAGCGATCCATGAAATTGGCAGAGGACATGTAAAACTGCCACAGATTCTCGGCCTTCCACGGAGTAAGCGCATCGGGATTTACGGCCTTGATGTCCGCAAAGGTCATCAGAGTCAGCATCTTCAGCAGCTGCGGGCTGGCGATCTTCTCAGAGAATGCACGGACATTTTCCATGTCAAATATATCCCGGCGCATGGCCGAAGACATCTCCAGATGCAGGCGGATGAGCTTTAGAACTGCCTCGCGCTCCTCGGCGTCGAAGTCGAGCCTGGCTAGGAAGGCGTCAGCCAACTCGACGCTCTGGCTTGCATGTTCGCCGTCGCGGCGGGCCTTGCCAGTGTCGTGCAGAAGCAGGGAAAGCAGGAATAGATCAAGCCGGTCAATTTCCGGCAGCAACTGGGCGAGGCGCTGTTCGTAGTCGTGTGCGGGCTGGCGCAATCCGTGGACGTTGTCGATGGTGAGGAAGGTGTGCTCGTCAACGGTATAGCGGTGATATGAGTCCCGAATCACCAGTGCGTCGATTCCGTGGAACTCTGGAATCAGCATCTCAAGAACGCCTAAAGCATGCATGGTGCGAAGTGCATGTGCGGCGTGGGGACCAAGCAGAACTTCACGCAGTGAGTTCCAAAGGTACGGCCCTTCCGGGATATGAATGGCAAGTACTGGCAACGCGTCTGTGATTCGATCTTCCGCAGCCTGCGAAAGTGTATAGCCGTGTGTCGCCATAAGAGAGAACACCCGGAGTATCGCTGAAGTATCAGTAAACTGCGCGCCCGGCAGTATATCGATGCGGCCCTGGTCTAGGAGGAAATCTGTTCCGGCGATGGGGGTGCGTCTGCGGCGGAATTGGCGGTAAAAGCTGACCGGGGCGGGAAGATGTTCCATCAGGAGGGCGGCACGGCGATAGATGATGCGGGCGTGCCTGTAATAGGTCCGCATCCAGTAGGATGGGTCGGCGGTGCCACGAGTTTCCAGTCCGATGGAGAGGGCGGCGGCCTCATCCTGCGATTGCCAGTCGAGGGTATTGTCGTCGCGGCCGTGGCGGAAGTGGAGAAAACATCGTGCAGCGGCGAGGAAATCGAAGGCAGCCTCGGCATCGCCGCGCGCGCTCTGGAAGACGCCTCCACGCTGGCGGGGCCATTCCTTTGTCTCTTTCAGATGGAACAGGACTGCGAACCAGACAGCAAGGTGGTAGTCACGAAGCCCGCCAGGACAGTCCTTGAGGTTGGGCTCCAGATGGAAGATGGTATTGCCGAACTTGGCGTGACGTCCGCGGGCAATCTCACCCAGTTTCTGAGTGATTGTGTTCCACTCACTCAGGACGAGGCCGGGGAAGGTGACCTGGTGCAGTTGCTGATACAGGGGAAACTGGCCAGCCAAAAAGCGGCGATCAAGCGTTGCCAAGGTGAATTCGAGGTTATCGGGGTCGAAACGGGCGGCTTCCTTGACGGTGCGCGAACAAGGGCTGGCCCGCAGGCCAATGTCCCACATCCCCTGAATAATGGAGCGTACGGCTTCCTTTGACTGTTCCTCAGTCTTATCATCGGCGAAGGCAAAGAGTACGTCGATGTCGGAATAGGGGAATAAGTCCTTGCGTCCGTAGCCGCCCAGAGCGAGCAGAGCAGCATTTTGAGCGGGCAGTCCAACGAAGGCTCTGCGCCACATTTCAATGAGGATACGATCCACAACCGCAGATCTGCGTCGAATGGCCGCTGTGCCGTCGCCGGTGCGCTCACAGGTCTGGCGGACAAGCACCATCTCCCGCAGATACTGCTCCCGAAGATCGTCAACTGCCAAAACGACTGGATTCATGATTGATTTTGCTGTGGCTCGCCGAAGCAAGAAGGAATTGTTATAAGCATAAGCGAAGTTTGCCCATATGTGAATTTTTGGTTCCGAGGAGTGGGAAAAGGGAAGGGGAATTCGCCCGAGGCTTGCACTTTCGACGGGCAAACTGGCGTGAGTTTCGCTCAATTTTCAGGTAATTATGCCGAACGGTCAACGAAGGGGAGAGAAACGACAGCCTCGACGCCTGTTTAGAGAGGGAAAGGGATGAACTTCTCTGAACAGGAAGCGGCGGCACCTTTTGATGCAGTTCCCTGCTGTGTAGAGTCTTCGCCGACTGGCAGTTCGAGGTTGGTTGGGCTGGGGCCGAGGCGGATGTCGGCGTGGCTGAGCGCATAGGTGTAAGTGGCGGAGTCAGTGATCTGGACGCCGTCGAGGATGGCGGAGACGCGGTAATCGCTGCTGTAGCCGCTGAAGGTGAACTTACCTCCGCCGGAGATGCGGACGTTGTGAAAGGTGATGTCGCTCGTGCTGGGATAGAGGTGTTTATCCTGTGTTCCGGCGTTAACGTAGTGCTCATCGAGAATGATGGGATGAGGCGAGTTGCGGATGCAAACGTCGTCGTATACGACATTGTGGACGAGGCCGCCGCGTGAGCTGTTGGACTTGATGCGAATGCCGTCGTCGGGACCGTCAAGGGAGAGGTCGAAGACACGAATACTGCTTGCGCCGCCGTAGGTCTCGCTGCCGATGGACATGCCGTGGCCCCAGTAGAAGTGGTTGTGGCTGACGGTCATGTTGGTGACGCCGCCGTGGCCAGCCTTCAGCGCCACATGGTCATCGCCGGTGCGGACGAAGCTGCGAGTGATGGTGATGTTCCTGGTCCCCTGTCCAGGGTCGATGCCGTCGGCGTTGTGGGCCTCGTCTTTCGGCGTGTCAATGCGGATGCCCCAGACCGTGAAGCCGTCGCCGTGCTCGTAGACGACGTGGAAGAAGGGCGAGTTCTTGAGGGTGATGCGGTAGAGGGTGAAGTTGCTGGAGTGGTTAGCGTAGATGATGCGCGGCACCTGCTGGTGGAGGCCGTTCCTGGCCTGCAGGGCGAGCTGCCACCAGGGAACGCTTGTGCCGAGCATGGTTTCTCCGCCACGGCCGTCGATTGTGCCGTTGCCCATTACGGCAGCGTTGGGCGCGTGGAGGACATTGATGAGGGCTTTGCAGCCGTCGTCAGAGTCTGCGACGACGCCGCAGGAGCCGGACGTGGTGGCGTAGAGTTCGGGGTTGCGAGAGGCGTAGAGGGTTGCGCCCGCAGCGACGATGAGCGTGACGCCGGGGCGAAGCTGGAGCGGACCGCTGAGGAAAGCGTTGGCGCTTCCGTGCGGTTGAAGGAGAACGCCGCGGCCTTTGGCGCAGGTGTCAATTGCCTTCTGGATGCGGCCCGTGTCGAGCCTGGTCTCATCGCCTGGAGCCAGAGAGCGGCCAGCGGTTTGCAGTTGGGCGTCGAGCACGGCGCAGGGCCTGGGCAGAACTGGCTCGACGACCTTGCGTGTGTCTTGCGCGGTGAGGATTGAAGCGAGGCAGAGCGGCAGGAGAGCGAAGATGGCGAAGCGGCGATGCATACGGTATTCCTAGCACAGCGACGGGATCGTACGGCAGTGCGAGGAATGGCTCGGTGACGCCCAAAATGAGCGGATTTTGGCTGAAATGGGGCAAAATGGAGGGTATTTGGGGCCGATATTTGACGAAAATGTATGGTGAGGTGTTACCAGTTAGTAACCTGGGGTTTCTCCTAACATGATGATTAAAAGTATGTTGTTAAATTTGCGATGGCTAAAAAACGGGTATTTTGCAGGCAGGGGGTGGGGGGTACAGAAAAAAGACTGATCTGGCGAAGGTTTGACATGCATTGATTATGCGCGGGTGGATGGAAATGATCTGCAAGAGAGTTGCAAGAGGTGCGGGCGTTGGGCGGCTCCGGGGCTGAACAGGCTGCGGAGAAAGACCTGATTCTGGATGAAAAGCCTGAAGATCATCCCTCAGGGGCTGAAGCCCACGTTAATTTGATTAGCTTTATGCCGGGGATAAATCCCCGGCCTACCATCCGGAGGAGTTTTTACGCAGTATGTGAAGCCATCTCTTTTGCAATTCTGCGTTCAGGGGCCTGGAGGCCTCTGCTCCCTGCGTTAAAGACCAGTCAATGTTCGCGCGGAGGCAGATAGGCAGATGCGTGACGACTTGAAGGGACTGCACGCACGGCACTCAGATTAGCCCGACTCTGTTTCTACACCGTCTTCGTGACATCGGTTCGTGTTGTGTCTAGAATTGCGTTGTCTCTTTAGCCACACAACTACCTGGAGCTTGCCCATGCGTCGCATTCTTTGTCTGCTTATGATTTGCCTTGTAACGCTCGCCGTGCAGAATCGCGCACAAACGACACAGACGAAGAGAACGCAAGTTTCCGCGACCGCAGGTCCTCGCATCGAGATGCCGCTCCGTGACGGATGGCGCTTCAGACTGGGCCCAGAATCTGCGACTGAGCTCGAGGCTGCGCCGGACGCGACATGGACAACCGTGAGCGTGCCGCACACCTGGAACCGGGTGGGTTACTACAAGGACGAACCCGCGTCCCACATCAACACCGCGCAGAACGTGGTAATCACGCAGGGCGTCGGCTGGTACAAGCTGGTCTTCACGCCTCCCGCGAACGTGGCCGGCATGGAAAGTTTTCTGCAATTTGACGCAGCAAGCCGCATGGCAACCGTCTGGTTAAACGGAACCATGCTGGGTACGCACCGGGGAGGCTTCTCGCGCTTTCGCCTGGACAGCACGGCAGCACTGAAGCCAGGCCAGGCGAACACACTTACGGTGAAAGTGGACAACACGAAACCCGCACTGGGTAGCTCGACTGCCGACGTGTTGCCGCTCACGGGAGACTTTTTTGTGTACGGCGGTTTGTATCGTCCGGTAAGGCTTGTCTTCACGAGGAAAACGCATCTTGATTTGATGGACTACGGCTCGTCAGGCGTCTATGCAAAGACGGCGTCCATCGGTTCAGCGGGTGCGCAGTTGCAGGTGCGCGCGCGGGTGCGCAACGACAGCGAGCAGAGTGGCGCGGTTATGCTCCGAATCCTGCTTGTTGACGCGCAGGGCAAGGTCGCGGCACAACAAGAGCAGTCCGTCCCCGTGGGACCAGCCAGCGTGGAAGAGCGCACCGCAAATATGGCTGTGCCGCATCCGCATCTCTGGCAAGGCGTGGAGGATCCTTATCTGTACCACCTGGTGGTGCAACTCGCCGACAAGTCATCGCAAGTGGTGGATCGGGTCACGGTTCCCTTTGGTATTCGGCAGGTTCGTTTCGATCCGGACAAAGGACTGTTTCTGAACGGAAGACACGTGGCCGTCCACGGGGTCGGTTATCACCAGGATCGTGAAGGCAAGGGTTGGGCGTCAGAACCAGAAGACGTAGCTGCGGACGAGGCGATGATGCGTGAGATGGGGGTGACCGGCATTCGTCTCACCCACTACCAGCACGGCCAGCCGATTCACGACCTGGCAGACCGCGACGGCCTTGTGCTGTGGGACGAGATACCGCTGGTAAGCCAGTGGACGTTGGGCGACAGCTTGCAACCGACGGATGCGCTTCGTGAGAACGCCCGGCAGCAACTGCGGGAGCAGATCTCGCAGAACTATAACCACCCATCCGTCATTACCTGGTCCATCGGCAATGAGATTGATTTTGGAAATTCCATGCCCGGATTTGTGGGGAGCAGGAGAGGCGCCGGTCCTGATCCCCTGCCCTTGCTGAAAGAGTTGAATCAACTGGCGCACGAGTTGGCCCCCGACCGGCCCACAACGCTGGCCACCTGCTGTGAGGGGCGAGTTTCCGGACCAAATACGACGGTGCCGATCACAGCCGCGGTCACGGACCTGTCGGGCGCGAACCGCTACTTCGGCTGGTACTATGACAAGCCCTCTGACCTGGGCCCTCATCTTGATGCCCTGCACCACACGCGGCCGGCACAGCCGATGGCGGTAACGGAATACGGCGCTGGAGGTGCAATATCACTGCATTCTGACAATGCGCTGGGTGGCGCGGAGTCTCGCAACCGGCCCCAGGCGGAAGAATACGAGTCCTACATTCACGAGCAGAACTGGGCTACGCTGCGCAGCAAGCCGTACTTGTGGGGAACGTTTCTCTGGAACTCCTTCGACTTTGGAACCACCACGCGCAGCGAGGGCAACTCCCAGGACATCAATACCAAGGGCATCGTGACCTTTGATCACAAGCATAGGAAGGATGCGTACTTCTTTTACAAGGCCAATTGGACCGCAACGCCAACGGTGCACATCAACTCCAGCCTCTACACCGAGCGAGCCTACCGGATGGCGGATATACGGGTGTACAGCAATGCGCCAAAGACTGCGCTGAAAGTGAATGGAAAGCAGGTTGGTGCGCTTGCAGACTGCCCCGATCGGATCTGCGTCTGGAATAGTGTGGCGCTAAACCCCGGAGCGAACAACATTGTTGCGATTGGCACGTTCCCCAAAGGAGATGTCGAGGATAAAGTTGAGTGGCATCTTTCCGACGCGGCGGCGAAGAGTACCTTGATCGATTGCGGTGCGCTGGTTGCCGGCGCAAGCCCGGACAAACGCTTTGGGTCGGACACTTTCTTCGAGGGCGGAACGGCTCAGATGATCTCCGGTCCTGGAAATGGATTCAGAGCTCCAGCACCAGTGTCGATTGCGGGGACCACGAGTCCAATGGTGGCGGCTACCTATCGCACCGGAACTTTCAACTACCGAATTCCGGCGGCCGACGGTCCGCACAGTGTAATCCTCACGTTTGTTGAGCCGTCTCTCCATCCCGGCGACCGCATCTTCGATGTTTTTGCGAATGGGCAGAAAGTTTTGACCAATCTGGATGTGGCAGCCGTCGCGGGAGGTGTGCTGACCGCGTATCAACAGCATTTCGAAGTGAATGCCAAGGACGGGATTGTGATTCTTGAGTTCAAACCGACCAAAGGAGACGCGATAGTTTCCGCGATCGAGGTGCAGTAGCGTTGCAAGTGGTACAAGCCTGTGCCACCTTCTAACGGTGATCTGCGTCTCGTTGATCTCGGCCAGTCTTAGTTAGCCTTTGCGCCTGGTGCAATCCAATCTCTCAAATTCGTCCAAATTCAGACCTGATGACGGCCCCGCGTCAGGATCTCTACTGAATGATGATCGAGCGCCAAGGGGAGCAGAACTCAGGGCTCCGAGCAAGTGACTGTCTATTTGGCAGTTACTCGTTCATCGATATTTGCACGACGCTCGATTGAGCGGAGGCTGGGGGTTGGGGTGCTTTGGGCGTGAACGAGAGGAGCAGCCGCGGGTCCTTCGGCTGCGGCTCAGGATGGGGCACCTGGCGGAGAGGTTGCTATACACTGCGTTGAATGGATGATGGCATGAGAACGGGCGCTCGCTGGCTGGTGCTGTCACTCCCGCTGAGCCTGGCACTGGTGTTTTGCAGTGCGTTTTCCGCGCCGTTTGCTACGCCGAAGAATGCGGTTTTTGCGTTGACGGTTTTGCTGCTGGCGGCGCTTGTTCTGATTTGTTCATCAGGATGGAAGCAGGGGAGAGATGCGCGGCGGTTCTCGATTGCCGTAGGGGCGTATTTGGCGCTGAATGTGGTTTCTGCATTGGTGTCGCAGAACCGATCAATCTGTGTGGAGAGCGTTGAATTTGCAGTATGCGGAGTGCTTCTGTTTGCTGCTTCCAGGGTTGCACTGGGCGGAGCAAGCAAGGGCCAGAACACGCGCCATCTGCAGATTGCGATGACTGCGGCCGCCGTTCTGGTTTCAGTGGTTGCGCTGGCGCAATTTCAGGGAGTGAATTTGCCGGGGGGACTGGGGGCCTATGCCGGCTCAGGGGATCGGATGCGCATTTATGCGACCCTGGGCAATCCTGATTTTGTGGCGGCATTTCTGGCTGTGGCTCTACCGGCAGCGATGGGGTTGGGGATTGCAGCGGGGAGATTGCGCGCGCTTTGGATCTCTGCTTCTGTGCTGATCGGCGTTGCTATCCTGCTTACCGGGTCGCGGGGCGGAGTGATCGCGCTGGCTGCGGGCGTAGCGGTGATTGCTGCTGCCGGGATGCGTGGCAGCGGGCGCAGCAGGGGGGCGGTTCTGGCTGCTGTTGCGGTTGCATGCGCGCTGGCAGCGGGTACGCACCTGAATTCGCGCACGCCGCTGGAGAGTTTGCGGGGAAGGATGCTGATCTGGCAGGTATCACTGGGCGAAGGGGCGGCGCGAAGCGCGATGGGAAGCGGGCCGGGGAGCCTTGCCTATGAATATCCGACGAGGCTGGGGAGGTTTTTTGCCGAACCCGGACGGGAGGCGCTGCTGCGCTTTGCCAGTCACGAGCGACACGCACAGAACGACTATGTGGAAGCCTGGCATGACACGGGCTGGCTAGGACTGGGGAGCCTGCTTATGCTGCTGGGATGGTGGTTTGGGGTAGCTGTGCGGCGGCTTCGCGCATGCGAGGATGAGGCTCGACCAGGAGTGGCGGCGGCAATCGCGGCGGTCTCAGCACTTTGCGCGGCATCGCTGTTTGATTTTCCAATGCATCGCGCCGAGACATGGGCACTGTTTTGGATATGGATGGCTGTGCCGCTGATGGAACTGGACGTTTCGCCTGTTCCCGAGCGAGCCATGGCCTGGGCGAGATATGCCGGTGCAGGGTTGCTGTTGGTTGCAGGGAGTTACTTTGCTTTTGCGCCGCTGGCAGCGAGTTATGAAACAGGCAAAGGTGAATCGGAAGAAAGCAGCGGTCGATTGGAATCCTCGAGGGCGGCGGATTGCGCAGCGTTGCGTTGGGAGCCGTGGCAGGCGGATGCGAACTTCAACTTGGTGCGCGTGCTTGCGAAGATGGGCGACTACAGGGGTGCCTTGGAGCAGGCGGGCGTGGCTGCGCAGTACGTGAATGAGCCGGAGCTCTATATTTTGCGATCACGAATCCTGGAGAAAGCAGGGCGGAGCGGCGAAGCGCGGGGCGAGATTGAGGCAGGCGTGAGGGCCTTTCCCTATTCGGTTGAGTTGCGGGATGAACTGGCCTCGCATATGACACGAGGCACAGAGTCAGCGGGGCGGTAGCTAGTACAATCCCCGAAGTTTCACACTCATCCGTAAAGGAGAAATACTCGTGCGGTTTAGCAAGATCCACGTAGTCTCTGTAACACTTGCGTGCCTGCTGCTCTCTGGCCCGGCGCAAGGGCAATTTGGAAAACTGAAGGACCTGGCCAAGGACAAATTGGGCTCGAAGGCCAAGGACAACCAGGACAAGGCGACCGCGACCGCCCAAGACAGCGCCGAGCACAAAGGCGTTGCGGGGGAAGCCAAGGCGACCTATGCCCCCGGCGTCAAGAAGGTATCGGCCACGCCGAGCGTGGCTGTATCGCGCAGGGGCGGCGGGAGTCCTGAAGCGAATGTTTCGTCGTCGAGGGGCGGGGGCTCGCCGGTGAAGGGCGGGACATCGCAGGTTCAGGGAGGGAGTTCGCAGGTGGTATCGATCAGGGTTTCAGGGATAGACGCGAGGCAGTTTGATGCGGTGCGCGGCTACGGCACCTGCAACAAGCTGTCAAACTTCCAGATACTGTCTGCGACGCAACTCAAGCTCACGATGGATCTGACGGCGGTCAAGTCCAATGGAAGCTGCACGCTGTATTTCCGCTCCGGCGGAGAGACGGTATTTTCATCCGACGTGGCGTACAAAGCGAAGTAGGGGCGACCTACGCTTCAGATGGCGCTTCATGTAGCGATCGCTTGAAAATTGTAATTTCCCAGGTCTCAGAAACGAGACCTGGGGCACCTGCTTGAACTGGTAGTCGAAAGTGAACCGATGCGGGCGTGCAGGCCCGCATGACGGCCGGCGCAGAGGCCGGCGCTCGATTCCGGGCATTCCACGAAGATGCGGTTGTGAGACTAGAGAGCGGTTTCGCCGCGCTCGTCGTTGCGGATGCGGATGGCTTCTTCGACGCGGCTGACGAAGATTTTTCCGTCGCCGATGCGGCCGGTGCGGGCTGCTCCGATGATGGCCTGGACGACTTTTTCTTTGAGTTCGTCGTGAATAACCATCTCAATTTTGACTTTGGGGAGTAGATCGACGGTGTATTCGCGGCCGCGATAGAACTCGGTGTGGCCCTTTTGGCGGCCGTGGCCGCGGGCTTCAAGGATGGTCATGCCTTCAATGCCTGCCTCAAGCAGGGCATCTTTGACGGCGTCGAGTTTAGAGGGTTGTAGAACAGCTTCAATCTTGAGCATACGCAGAATGCCTCGTTTGACAGCGTATCAGGCGGGGCGGCAGAATCGCCGCCGCCCGCCGAAGTTTTTTGAAATCCGGAACCGCGAAGACAACAGATCAGGAGTTGAGGTCGTAGCCTTCCTCACCGTGCTGGGAGAGGTCAAGGCCCGCTGCCTCGTGCTCGGGTGAGACGCGGAGTCCGATGGTCTTGTCAACGACAAAGAGCAGGATGAGGGTGCCGACGATGGAGATGCCCCATGCGATTGAAACGCCGGCGAGTTGGTTGAGCAACTGGCCCCAGTGCCCATCAAGGACGCCTGTGGGGAGGAGTTTGCCAGCGGCGTCTTTGCCGAAGGCGGGGTTGATGACGCAGGTGGCGAAGATGCCGGTGAGCAGAGCGCCGAGGGTTCCGCCCGCGCCGTGAACGCCGAAGGCGTCGAGGGAGTCGTCGTAACCGAAGAACTTTTTGACTTCAAAGACCATGAAACAGCAGAAAGCTCCGGCGATGAGTCCGATGAACAGGGCGGCGAAGGGCTGTACATAGCCTGAGGCGGGGGTAATGGCAACGAGGCCTGCGACGGCTCCGGAGATGGCGCCGAGGGCGGTTGGCTTGCCGTTGTGAATCCACTCAGCGATGGTCCAGCCGAGGGCGGCGGCGGCGGCGGCGAAGTGGGTGTTGATGAAGGCGCTGGTGGCGAGGGGGCTGGCGGCGAGGGCGCTGCCGGCATTGAAGCCGAACCAACCCACCCAGAGGAGGCATGCACCGATGAAGCTGAGCACCATGGAGTGCGGGGGCATGTTGGTTTGGGGATAGCCGACGCGCTTGCCGAGGTAGATGCAGGTGACCAGGGCGGAGACGCCGCTGGTGACGTGGACGACGGTTCCGCCGGCGAAGTCGAGGCTTGGGAAGTGGCCGCCGGTGGCGTTGAGGAGGCCGCCTACGCCCCAGACCATGTGGGCCATGGGGCTGTAGACGAGCAGCGACCAGAGGGAGAGAAAGATGGCCATGGCGCTGAACTTCATGCGCTCGGCAAAGGCTCCGGTGATGAGTGCCGGGGTGATGATGGCGAACATGAGCTGGTAGACCATATAGGTCTGCTCGGGAATGGTGGCGGCGTAGTCCGTGTTGGGAGTGAGGCCGACGCCACGCAGGAAGAGGTGCTCAAAGCCGCCGATAAAGAAGTTCCCGTGTCCAAAGGCGAGTGAATAGCCGACGACAGCCCAGAGGATGGTTACGAGACCCATCATGGCGAAGCTCTGCATCATGGTGCCGAGGATGTTCTTTTTGCGAACGAGGCCGCCGTAGAAGAGGGCGAGTCCGGGGCCGGTCATGAGGAGGACGAGGGCGGCGGAGACGAGCATCCATGCGTTGTCGCCTGCCGACTGAGCGCTTGCGCTGGCAGCCTGGGCGTGGTCCACGGCCTGCTGCAGGGCAGCGATCTGGGCTTGAGTGACAGGGGCCTGAGCGGCTGGGGCGGGCGCCTGTCCCGATGCCAGGTGAGAGAACCCGAAGCAGATGGACAGGAGCAGCAGCATGATTCCACGACGACACATAGAGTTTTCGACTCCCAAGTAGATTGGATGGGCCAAGAAGCATCCAAGCGAGCGGATTACCGGACGTCCTCCCGGATGAGGCACAGAAATAGTGGCTGACAGCGTGCGTCAGGATTTAAGCGGGCTGGGGGGTGCGAGGAATCCAAAGAACAGTTCCTGCGGTAGCCCCCTGCTCGTTCAGGCAGTATTGTTGAGGCTAATATTTCATAAACCGTATAAAGAACGCATGAGGAAATGAAAAATCACTCTGGTAACCTGATGTGATTTGTGTATAGGTTGGTCTGGCTTCCCGCCCATTCCGGGATGAATTGCGGAAAGGGCGGGGAAGGGGCTAGATGGCGGATTCGCCGCGCTCGTCGTTGCGGATGCGGATGACCTCTTCGACGGGGCTGATGAAGATTTTGCCGTCACCGATATGGCCAGTGCGGGCAGCGCCGAGGATGGCCTGTACGACCTTTTCTCTCAAGGCGTCGTTGATGACGATTTCAAGTTTGATTTTGGGAAGCAGATCGATTGTGTATTCGCGGCCGCGGTAAAACTCGGTATGGCCTTTTTGGCGGCCGTGGCCTCGCGCTTCGAGGATTGTGATTCCTTCGATGCCTGCTTCAAGCAGGGCGTTCTTTACGGCGTCGAGCTTGGCGGGTTGAATAACAGCTTCAATTTTGAGCATAAGCGAATTCCTTGTTCCTTAGGGAGCAGGCCGCAGGCTGGTTGGAGAGCCTGCGGCGGGGTTGAATCAGCCGTTGAGTTCGTAGCCTTCCTCGCCATGCTGGGAGAGGTCGAGGCCGGCGGTTTCGTCGGCGGGCGAGAGGCGGAGGCCCAGCACCTTGTCGACGGCAAACAGGAGCACGAGAGTGCCGACGATGGCCAGCATCCATCCAATACCCATGGCGATGGCCTGGTTGAGAACCTGATGCCAATTTCCCTCGATGGCGCCGGTGGGTCGGGGGAGACCGGCGCTGTCTTTTCCGAAGACGGCGTTGATGGCGCTGGAGGCAAAGAGGCCAGTGAGCAGCGCTCCGATGGTTCCGCCAACGCCGTGGACGCCAAAGGCGTCGAGGGAGTCATCGTATCCGAAGAATTTTTTGACTTTGAAGACCATGAAGCAGCAGACGATGCCGGCGAAGAAGCCGATGGCGAGCGCCGACATGGGTTGAACGAAGCCGGAGGCCTGGGTGATGGTGGCGAGTCCGGCGACCGCGCCGGAGATAGCGCCGAGAGCAGTGGGCTTGCCGTTTTGCAGCCACTCGATGAGGGTCCAACTGAGAGCGGCAGCAGCGGCGGCGAACTGGGTATTGATAAAGGCGCTGGTGGCGAGCGGGCCGGCGGAGAGCGCGCTGCCTGCATTGAATCCGAACCAGCCTACCCAGAGGAGACATGCGCCGATGAAGCTGAGCACCATGGAATGGGGCGGCATGTCTGTATGTGGATAGCCGACGCGCTTGCCGAGATAGAGGGCGGCGACCAGCGCGGATACGCCACTGGTGACGTGGACGACGGTTCCGCCGGCGAAGTCGAGACAGGGCCAGATGCCGCCGTTGATGTTGAGCATGCCGCCGACGCCCCAGACCATGTGGGCCATGGGGCAGTAGATAAGGAGCGACCAGAGGGAAAGGAAGATGGCCATGGGACCAAACCTGACGCGCTCGGCAAAGGCTCCGGTGATGAGGGCCGGGGTGATGATGGCAAACATGAGCTGGTAGACCATGAAGGTCTGCTCGGGAATGGTGGCTGCGTAATCGACATTGGGAGTGAGAGCGACACCGCGGAGGAAGATGTGCTCGAAGCCGCCGATGAAGCCGTTACCGTGGCCGAAGGCGAGTGAGTAGCCGACGAGAGCCCAGAGGATGGTGATGAGCCCCATCATGGCAAAGCTCTGCATCATGGTGCCGAGGATGTTTTTGCGCCGCACCAAGCCGCCGTAGAAGAGCGTAAGGCCGGGGCCGGTCATGAGCAGAACCAAGGCTGCGGAGATGAGGACCCAGGCGTTATCGCCGGCGGACTGTGCATCACGGATGGCTTGCTGGAGGGCGGCGATTTGGGCCTGTGTGGCAGGAGACGAGGGGCCCAGGGCGGGGGCCACAGCTAGCGCCATTGCCGGGAATGCGAATAAGGCGGGTAACAGCATGAGACGGATAGAGCGGCAGCGCATGATGTTATAGCTCCAAAGAAGGCGTTGTGGATGACCAGCGGATAATAAGGAGGGACCGTTGCCTTAATTGTCCCGAACGGAGCGCAATTGCGCAAGTTTTTCAGCAATCCTGATGGATTTATTACGGCAGCTATGATTACGAGTCAGGTGTGAGAGGGGCGAAGAGGCGCGATGCGAGGGAACCGCAACAAGTTATGGGTGGGATGTTTGCTGGGGTTGGGCCTTGCTCTTCTGGCACCAG
>Ga0316222_1001091_pt1 | contig 35265 bp, 30 predicted proteins | sample TBH18011metaG_FD_206008 | JGI IMG/M metagenome (GOLD analysis project Ga0316222, IMG submission 206008) | Freshwater microbial communities from Trout Bog Lake, Wisconsin, USA - TBH18011 | ecosystem: Environmental > Aquatic > Freshwater > Lake > Hypolimnion/Profundal zone | place: USA: Wisconsin... | reverse complement strand
CCGGGTCGGTGGAGCGGCTGACGATGGTGACCTTGTCGGACCCGGCGGCGGCGGACATCACCTCGGTGGCATATCGGATAGTCACGCCGTACCGCGCGCAGGCACGCGCCAGGCCGTTGGTGAATTTGTGGATGTCGCCGGTGAAATCCGACGGCGTGTAGAAGCCGCCATAATATGTGCCGCGCAGGGTCGGTTCGATCGAGCGGATTTCCTCCGGCGTCACCGCCCGACGCTCCAGCCCGCCCCTGGCCAGCAACTCGCTCACCCGTTCGGCCGCTTGGAAATCGTGCTTCGTCTCGTAGAAATGCAGGATGCCGCGATCCTCGCAGTCGAAATCGATGCCCTCGTCCTCGGCCATGCGCCGCAGATGCTGGCGGGCTTCGATCGCCAACCGAGCGGTGGTGATGGTGTTTTCCTCATAGCGCGGGATGGCGGCGATGAATTCGCCCATCCAGGACAGCTTGTGCCAGGACGGCTTCGGGTTCACCAGCAGCGGCGCCCCCGGCGACAGCATCCACTTCATCCCCTTCAGCACCGTCCCCCAACTGTTCCAGACCTCGGCATTGGAGGCGGAGAGCTGTCCGCCATTGGCGAACGATGTCTCCATCGCCGCATACGGATGACGGTCGAACACGGTAACCCGGTGCCCGCGCCGGGCGAGGTTATAGGCGGTGGTGATGCCGGTAATACCGGCGCCAATGATGGCAATGGTGTGAGAGTCTGTGTTGGACATGCGCATTCTCCCCCGCCCGTGGCGGGTGTTCAAATGCCCCCTCTGTCATTGGCCTGAGAGCATCATCGCGCCCCGGAATGGGGCGGCGACTTACACCATCGGCGGGAGCGGCTGCTCCGCTTTTCAGAGATTCAGTCCGTTTGCGGTTTCTTGTGCCTGAGAGTTTCCGGGGCGGTTGCTCCTTCGGCGCCGCTTTGGCCCCCCGGTCTTTCCCCCGAGCAGCCGCCGCGAACTCTTCCGCGAGGCCGTTGTGGCAGAGGCGGGGAGGGGAGTCAAGTTTGTTGTAATTTACAACCAATGCCTCGCTCGGGTGATTTGAGGAGACCAGACCGATGGTGTGGCGTTTCGCCCGGGGCCCACCGAGTCTGGATAACACGTCCCGACCGGCGGCTTGAATTGAGAGGCGAGCGTAGCGGGCGCTGGCGACTCTGCACCCATGGTCGTTCAGAGAAGCGGCATTGATTTTCAGCAAGAGGGAATGGAGCGGTTTGCCGTCGTTCCATTCCTTCAAGTGCAATCGGCTGCTCGTCTTACCCCTCGTTGGCTACGATGTTCTGCAGCAGCCCCACTCCTGTGATTTCAACCTCCACCTTATCGCCCGCAAACATGTAGAGCGGCGGAGAGCGGCGGTCGCCAACGCCTCCCGGCGTGCCGGTGACGATAACGTCGCCGGTCTCAAGCGTGGTGTAGGTTGAGATGTAGGCAATCTGCTCTTCGATGCTGAACACCATCAAATCCAGGCTGGCCTTCTGCACAACCTCGCCATTGAGGCGGGTTATGAGAAAACTTGTCTCGCGTGGGCCGATCTCATCGGGTGTGACCATATAAGGGCCGAAGCTGCCAGTGCCGTCGAAATTCTTGCCCGGCGTGAATTGGTGCGTATGACGCTGCCAATCACGAACTGAGCCGTCATTGTAGCAGGCATAACCCGCGATATGTTGCAGCGCGTTCTCCTGGCTGATGTGGCGGCCGGGCTGGCCGATGATGATTGCAAGCTCCCCCTCATAGTCAAACCGCTCAGACACACGCGGCTTGATCATCGGCGCGTTGTGGCCGATCTGCGAGGTGGCGGTGCGTAGGAACAGCGACGGGTATGCTGAGTCGCTGCGGCCGGTTTCCGCGATGTGATCCTTGTAGTTCAGGCCGACGCAGATGATTTTGCCCGGGTTGGGGATAACCGGCAGACAGGTGATCGATGCGAGGGGATAGACCGGGCCGGTGGCTTCAAAGCCGCCAGCGGTGAATTCCTTACAAGCGAGGAAATCTTTCAGGCTCGGCAAGAGCGGGCGGGTGGCACCGAGATCGGTGATCATGTCACCATCGATAAGGCCGTAGGTAGCATTGCCCGTGGGGGAAATGAAGCTGGTGAGTTTCATGGTTGGCTCTTTCTGGGTCAGTTGCAGGCAAAGCGGCTTTTGCGATGCGCGCTTTCAATGTTGGTGAGGGTTTGGCGCAGGCGGCTGACGGCGAAATCGAGATCACCGGCGTCGATAAGCCCCGCATCTTGCGTGGTGGAGAGGGCTTCGAGCAGGGCGGGCAGGCTGTAGCGATCCGAGCCCCGTGCCGCGGTGCGTTCCACGAAAGCGGCGACGTTCACCGCACCCTGTTTGGCCGCGTCGTGCAGCAGGAACTCGACGATATCGAGTTCGAAATCCGACGCCTGAAGGATCAGCCCGCCAAAGCTGCAGCCGCAGCCCTGACCGCCTGAGAGATGCTGACGGGAGACGCGGCTCCAGAGCGTTATCAGGTCATCCACATCCTGGCGTCGGAATTCCGTCATACGCGGGCCATCTCGGCGCGAAGGGTTTGGGTGGCCGGAAGGTCCAGTGCGCCATTGGAAGAAACCACGACACCATAATCGGCGCGGGCCGCGGCCGGGCTGACGTAGCCCTCCTGCACGTCATAAGCGACAAGCGCGGGATCGCGCTCCAGAGGAGAGCCGAAACCGCCGCCACCACCTGATTGCATCATGTATGCGTCGCCATGCCGCAGTCGGACGCCGAACACTTTGGCGTTGGGCATGTCAGTCTCCCACTGGCCGGATTTGCGCAGACCGATGGAATTGCCGGCTGCATCCTTGCCGCCATGCAGGCCCCAAGGCTTGCAATGCATGCGATCAATACGCGTGGTGACAGCGAACGGTGTAAGCGCTTGGACAACCATCTCCGCGCCTAGCCCACCACGATTGCGCCCGGCACCCGCGGAATCAGTGCGCAGACAATAGCGTTCGACCAGCACTGGATATTTCGACTCAAGCTGCTCGGTGGGCGAGTTATGGGTATCGCCATCGTTCATACAGACCGTAGCCGAAACGCCATCTTCCGTCATCTTCGCGCCCCAGCCACCGCCAAGCGGACCGATTCCCACGATGAACAAGCGGCCATCCTTCTGCGACAACCCATGGATGTTCGGAAACACGAGATCGGCGTGATGCCCGGCCACAACGCGATCAGGGATCGCATTGGAGAGTGCCTTGAAGATCGTGTCGATAACCGTCATCGGGAATGTCATCCACACGCGCATTGGGAAAGGCCGCTCGGCACTGATCACCGTTCCCATCGGCATGATCACCTTCAACGAACGGAAAGAGCCGTCGTTCACCGGGTAATCGGTCGGCGTGGTGAGGCATTTGTAAGCCACCTGAGCGCAGGCGATGCCGGTGGTAAAGCCGGAATTGTAGAAGCCGCGCACCTGTTTGGAGACGTCCGACAAATCGATTGTCATCTCCTCGCCACGCACCTCGACACGAACCTTGATCGGGATACGCGCACCGATCTCCACGCCATCATCATCCATGTAGGACTCGGCCTCATAAACACCGTCCGGGATATTGCGGGTGTTGCGCCGCGCGATGGCTTCGGAGTGGTCCATAATCACCGCGACAGAGCCGAGCACGGCCTCCTTGCCATAGCGATTAACCAACTCGCAAAACCGCCGCTCGCCAGTGGTCACGGCAGTGATTTGCGCGCGCAGATCGCCCATCGCGCGTTCCGGCAGGCGGACATTCATGGCGATGATGTCCACCAATTCCTGATTCACCACGCCTGCGCGCTGATACTTCACAATCGGGATCTGAATGCCCTCGGAGAAAATATCCGTCGTCACCTGTCCCAAAGTGCCACCAACATCGAGCCAGTGCGCCATGCAGCAGGAGAAGGCGATGATTTCACCTTGGTGATAGATCGGCTGAGTGAAGGTAAAATGGTTAAGATGGCTGCCGGTGGTGTAGGCGTCGTTGGTAACGAGAATGTCGCCGGGATGGATATTCTCCAGCCCGTAGTGCCTGATCTTCGCCTTCACGGTCTCTGCCATGCCGCGGATGAACATCGGCAGACCGAGGCCAATGGAGATCGTGTCACCCGTCGCTGTGAACAAGCCCACGGTGAAATCCAGCGCCTCATAGATGATCAGGTTGTAGGCGGTACGCATCAGGTTCGTCTTCATCTCCTCAGTGACGGCAAGGAGACCGTTACGGATGACTTCAACGGTTACGGCGTCAATTTTATGCTGTGCGGACATGGGTTTCAGCTCCCGATCGCGATGATGAGGTTACCAAACGCATCGACGACAAGCTGGTCGCCGGGGGCAATGAGTGTGGTGGAGGCGTGTTCTTCGATCAGCGCCGGGCCTGCGATGACATTGTCGCGGCGCAGCTTAAGGCGGGCGTAAACCGGAGTCGCCGTGAAATCCCCAATGCTGCCGAAATAGACTGGCTTGGTTCGCAGCAATGCCTCGGGTTCCGGCACGGCACTGCCCTGCGGCACCGCACGCGGGCTGGGTTTCCGCATCAGGCCGGTGACTGTCATGCGCAGGCTGACCAGATCAGCAGGCTCGGCGGGGGCGGAGGTGCCGTAGCGAACCTTATGCACCGCGTCAAAATGTGCCTTGATTGCCGCCCTGTCCCGGTTGGCGAAGAATTCAGACGGCAGATCGACTGTCACCGCATGCTCCTGGCCGACATAGCGCATGTCGGCGGCCAACGAGGTGCGGATTTCAGAGGGTTTCACCGCTGAATCGGCAATCGCCGCACGGCCTTCGCGCTCCATGTCGGCGAACATCGCGCCGAGTTCGTCAAAGCTTGCCTCGCTCAGCGGCTTGAAGCAGGAGCGGACGTAATCGTAACGCAGATCGCTAAATAACATTCCATAGGCCGAGAAATGCCCTGGTGAGAATGGGATCAGAACGCGCCTTATCCCGATTTCGCGAGCAATGCCTGAGGCATGCAGCGGACCAGCACCGCCGTAGACCACCATGGTGAACGCGCCTGCATCAAGACCGCGCTCGGTGGTAACGGCTTTGACGGCGTGGGACATCGCGGTGATTGCGATTCGCAAAATGCCATCCGCCATCTTGATCGCATCCAGACCCAGCGGCCCCGCGACGCTGTGCATCGCAAGCACGGCTGCCGCTTTGTCGAGCGGCATTTGACCGCCGAGGAAGTGATGCTCATCCAACCGGCCTAACAGCAGATTGGCATCTGTCACCGTTGGCTCCGTGCCGCCACGACCATACGCGGCAGGCCCCGGCATCGAGCCAGCCGATTGCGGGCCGACACGCAGGGAATTGCCCTCACCGATGCGCGCGATTGAGCCGCCGCCGGTGCCGACTTCGAAAATATCGATCATCGGAATCTGGATCGGCAGCGCCTTCTCATAGCCGCCGATCAATGCCGAGCCGGTGGTAAGCGGTTCGCCGTTGGAGATCACACCCGCCTTCGCGGTGGTGCCACCCATGTCGAACGCAATCGCATCGCCGAGGCCCATCTGCGCGCAAATCGCTTGCGCACCGATCACGCCAGCGGCAGGGCCGGATTCCAGCATCCTCACGCAGTCGCGCCGGGCGTGGCTGATCGGAAAAAGTCCGCCGGTAGATTGAACGGCGTAGAAGCTGCCTCGGAACCCGGCATCGGACAGATGCATCTCCAACTCACCCAAATAGGCCGCCACACGCGGGCCGACATAGGCATTGGCAGCCACCGTCGAGACGCGTTCGAATTCCCGATATTCCTGGCTGAGTTCATGCGACGCGGAGACGAAGGTGCCCGGCAGTTCTTCCAGCACAATCTCCTTCACCCGGCTCTCATGCGACGCGTTGCGATAGGAGTGCAGGAGGAGCACCGCCACCGCTTCAACACCTCGCCCCTTCAGCCCGCGCACGATCTCGCGGACCGCCTCTTCATCGAGTTCTTTATAGACTGTGCCATCCGCGAGCAGACGTTCCGGCACTTCGAAGCGAAGTGACCGGCGAATGAGCGGCTGGTGCTTGCTGAAGAACAGGTTGTAGGCATCGGGCCGGTTCACCCGTCCGATTTCGTAGATGTCGCGGAAGCCTTCGGTGATCAGCAACGCCGTCTCTGCCCCGGTACGTTCCAGCAGCGTGTTGATGGCAATCGTTGAACCATGCAGAAAGAGATAGGCGTCTTTGGCTTGGATTCCGGCACCGTTCAGCGTGTCCTGAATCCCGTCAACCAAATGACCGTGGGTGGACAGTGCCTTGCCGAAATGCAGTGCGCCGGTGGCTTCGTCGAACGCGACGAGATCGGTGAACGTGCCACCGATATCGACTGCGATGCGCAAGCCGGTCGAGACCTGCGGATGCGAGAGAGCATTCATGATCAGCGTGATCCTGTTATGAGAGTAACGATCAGGGGGAGAGTTCTTCGAGCACGCGCTGCCGCGTCTCTATGGCGAAGGCCGCACAGATGCTGCCACCGATGGCGAGCACACCGGCGAAGACAGCGAACACCCAGTTCACGCCCGGGCCAGCCACCACCTGTGCTACGAGCAGCGGCCCCACGGACGAGCCGATGCGCAACCAGGCCGAGCCGGTACCAGACCCGAGAGCCCGAATGCGGGTTGGGTAGAGTTCGGCGGTGTAGAGGTAGAGCGAATAGGTGATCGTCTGGACGGTGCCATAGGCCAGCGTGGCCAGGATCAGCACTTCCACCGCGGACGTCGCACCCAGGGCGAACAACGCCAGCAGCGGGACCGTGCCCAGGAAGAAGGCTGAGACATACCAGCGCTTACGGCCCACCCGATCGATCAGCAACGCGCACAGGATCGATGTCGCGACGCCGAACAGATTGGTCGCAAGCCCATAGCTCAGCGCCAACTGCAAAGGCACATTGAACACCTTGACGTAGAGCGTTGGCAGCCAGGTGACGAGACCGTTATTGACCGTGTAGGCGGTGAACCACAGCGCCCAGACCATCAGGGTGCGGCTGCGATAGATCGGGCTGAACAATTCGCGCCAACCTCCACGCGGCGCCTTGCCGAGCGGTCGCAGCATGACCGCGGCAGGCGGTGGGAGAATATGGCCATGCTTTTCAGCATCCTTCTCCAACCGAGCCACCACCGCGGCACCCTCTGACAGCCTGCCACTGGCGATCAGCCAGCGCGGGCTTTCGGGCAACAGGAAACGCATTGGCAGGGTGAGGAGTGCCGGGGCGAGGCCAATGTAGAACAACGATTGCCAGCCAAGCGCGGGCACCAGCAACCGCCCGAGAATGGCGGCAAAGGCCAGGCCCACAACGAACATCACTTCGTATAGCAGGAAGAATCGCCCGCGTCCCTTCGCGGAGGCGAATTCGTTGATATAGGCGCTGGCTACTGGCACCTCGCCGCCCGTGCCAATCCCCTGAACGAAGCGGAAGACGATCAAAGACGCAGCGCTCCACGAGAAAACGCAGAGCAGGCTCATCAAGGTGTAGATGATGATCGTGCCACCAAGAATTTTCAGCCTGCCGTAGCGCTCAGCCAGCCAGCTGCAGCTCAGTGCGCCGATCAACTGGCCGATATAGCCGGATGAGATAATCCAACCGATTTCGGTGGGCGAGAGGTTCCACTCCTTCGACAGCACCGGCAGTACGAAGGCGATGGCCAGCGTCGTGTAGCCGTCAAAGAACGTTGCCGTTCCCACGACGACACGAGTCCAGACCAACAGTCCGCTGACCGGCAGGCGCTCAAGCCTGGCGATCAGCCGATCAGCCCCTTCAGTTTCTATGGTTTGTTGCCCTGACATTTTCCCTCAGACGCGTTTTTTCGGATTGCGAAAATTTTTTCGATAACCTAAGGTGCCGGAAATACATTTCAGGTGTCAAGCAGGAATCCGCCCATGGCAAAGCGCGCAATCAACGCCGCAACTTCGGACGCGGCTGACAAAAAAAGCTCGGTCCAATCGCTGGCGAAGGCATTCCGTGTGCTCGAAGCCGTCGCTGCGAGCGAGGCAGCAATGACGCTCAGCGAACTCGCCCTGGCGAGCCAACTCGATCCTGGAACAACACACCGAATGCTCAACACCATGATCGAGTTGGGATATGTCGAGCGACTGGAGGGAAAACGTTTCCGGCTCTCGCTCAAAGTGCTTGATCTGGGCTTTCACGCCATAGGACGGCAGGACCTACGCACCTTGTCCCGCCCCATGCTGCGCTCGCTCGTCGGAGAGGTTAGCGAGGCGGCCAGCGTAGGCGTGCTAACCGGAGCAGATGTACTGTATGTCGAGCGGATGCGCGCCGGTGTCACTCGCCTGGGGGTCGATATCCGTGTCGGCACTTTGATACCAGCTGCCACCACGATGATCGGTTGGTGCATTTTGGCGATTCTGCCGCAGGCGGAGTTGGAGCGTGTGCTGCAACTCGAATCCCGGCAACGCGATTTCCGGGATGTGGCAACCCCCGCGGATCTTCTGGAGCAATTGGCAACAATAAAGCGCCTCGGCTATGCGCTTAGCCCGTCCAGGATATCCAGCGGCCTGACTGTTCTGGCCGTGCCTATTTGTGACCAGGACGGCTACCCTGTCGCTGGCATCAGCGTGGCGGCCCCTAGCATACGCATGAACCCGGATGAACTTCGCGAGCGCGCTCTGGAGCCCTTGCGCAACGCGGCGAAGATGATCGCTCGCGGGCTTGAGGCCAGTGGAGGGGCTTCAAGTGGATGACCGGAGCGTCCTGAAGATGCCAACGAAATGCTGCTGATCAAAAAGGCTGAGGAGTGGGAAGCGCCCCGAGCGCCAATCAGGTTCCGTGACCTCACGGTCTTAATCAGCCGCCGCAGGCGTCCGCCGCACCTTCGGCGCCCCGGCCTCCGGAAACCGCTCCAAAATCCGCTCCCGATACCCGCCCGTCACCCAGGCCAGCACCGTGTCCATCATTGCCTCGAAGCTCTCCCGCTGCGCCTCCGTCAGCGGCGCCAGCATCATCGCCTCCATCTCCAGGCTCAGCGGATCGGCCTCCGCGCACAGGCGCTCGCCCGCCGCTGTCATAACAAAAGTATACTGCCGTCCGTCGCCCTCGACGCCGACACGCTCGATCAGCCCGGCCTTGATCATCCGGGTCAGGATGCGCGACGTCAGTGACCGCTCGAACCGCGTCAACCTCGCCAGGGCGGTGAAGGTGATGCCGGGGGTGTCCCGCACCAGCCGCAGCACGCGCAATTCCCGTACATCCCAGCCAAACCGCTGCTGGAACAGCCGATCGGCGTTACCAATGCCTTCCTCGGCGATGGAGGCGAGCGCGTAGGTCAGACTCTGCTTCAACATTGGTCACTCTGCCCATTTAATTGGCACAAAATATAATCCGAAAAATTGTTGATTACAACAGTTGCAAATTACAACAATCTACTGGTAGGTATCTCCCAACGCATCGCGAGCATCCGGCCCCGGCGCGTGAACAGGAGACTCTCATGTCAACCGCCGCCACCGCCGCTTTCGACGACACCGTCAAACGCACCATCTCCCACCCCAGGCTGATCGCCGCCTGCACCATCGGCAACGCCCTGGAGTTCTACGATTTCGTGGTGTTCAGCTTCTTCGCCCGCACCATCGGCGCGCTGTTTTTCCCGGCGCAGGACCCTGCGGCGCAGTTGCTGCTCTCCTTCGCCACCTACGGCGTTGGCTTCTTCCTGCGTCCGCTCGGTGGCGTCGTGCTCGGCGCCTACGCCGACCGGAAAGGCCGCAAGAAGGCCACGGTCCTGACGCTGATGCTGATGGCCGCCGGCACCGTCATGGTCGGCCTCGCCCCGGTTTACGCGACTGCCGGCGTATTCGGCGCGCTGGTCGTCCTGGCGGGCCGCCTGTTGCAAGGGTTCTCGGCCGGCGGCGAGGTTGGCGCCTCCACCACCCTGCTCGCCGAACTGGCACCGAAGGAGCGTCGTGGCTTCTTCGGCGCGTGGCAGCTCGCCAGCCAGGGCCTCGCGGTGCTGGTGGCCGCCGGGGTCGCGTTCATCATGACCAACGCGCTGACGCCGGCCGAAATTGCCGGTGGCGGCTGGCGGCTGCCGTTCCTGGCGGGGATCCTGATCGTGCCTGTCGGCCTGTGGCTGCGCAGCGCGCTGGAGGAAAGCCACGCCAACGAGGATGACGCACGGACCCGCTCGGTGTCCTCCTTGAGCGTCGCACTGCAGCAGTTCCCGACGCGCATCCTGGCCGGTGTCGGCCTGGTCATCGGCGGGACGGCGGCCAATGCGGTGATCGTGCTGTATATGGCGACCTATGCCGTGACCCAGTTGCATATGGCGCCGAAGGCGGGCCTGCTGGCCGGCATTACCGCGGGCGTCGTCACGCTGATCGCAGCGCCGATCGGCGGCATCCTGTCCGACCGGGTGGGCCGCAAGCCGGTCACGCTGGTGTCCTACTCGCTGATCCTGCTGCTGATCTATCCCGCCTTCCTGGCGCTGAACGCCAGCCCGGATCTGGGTACGCTGCTGACGATCGTCGCCGGGCTGGCGGTGTTGAACGCCACCGGCGGAGCGACGGTGATCATTACTCTGGCGGAAATCTTCCCGGTCGAGGTGCGCGCCACCGGCATGTCGCTGGTCTATGCGCTGGGCGTGGCGATCTTCGGCGGGTTCGGCCAGTTCATTGTCACATGGCTGATCCAGGCCACCGGCAGCCCGATTGCTCCCGCCTGGTACGTGATGGCCTGCGCTCTGGCCACGATTGTGTCTCTGACAGCCATTCCAGAAATGCGCGGACGGGCACTGAACTGAGGGAGGCGGCCATGCCCATCATCGAACAAATCCAGTCTTATCTGCCGGAACTGACGGCGATCCGTCGCGACATCCACGCCCATCCGGAAATAGGCTTCGAGGAAACCCGCACCGCGGCTCTGGTCGCCGACTGCCTGCGCCGGTGGGGCGTGGATAGGGTCGAGACAGGCATCGGCCGCACCGGCGTCGTCGGCGTCATCCAAGGGCGTGGCGAGGGACCGGCGATCGGCCTGCGCGCCGACATGGACGCGCTGCCGATGGAGGAGGGCGCTGGACTTTCCTACCGCTCGGTTCATCCCGGCGTGTTCCACGGCTGCGGCCATGACGGCCACACCGCGATGCTGCTGGGAGCCGCTCGGTACCTTGCCGAAACTCGCGACTTCGCCGGGCGGGTGCATGTGATCTTCCAGCCCGCCGAGGAGGGTTTGGGCGGCGCCGTGGCGATGATGGAAGACGGCCTGTTCGAGCGGTTTCCCTGCCAGGAAATCTACGGCATCCACAACTGGCCCGGTTCCAGGACCGGCTGGATCGGCGCCAGGCCGGGCGCCGCCATGGCCGCGTCGAGCAGCTTCGACGTCGCGATTACCGGCCGCGGCGCACATGGCGCCATGCCGCAACAGGCGATCGACCCGGTGATGGTTGCCGTCACGCTGGCACAGGCATTCCAAACGATTGTCAGCCGCAACGTCGGGCCGCAGGAAACCGCGATCCTGTCGATCACCGAACTGCACGCCGGGTCAGCCTACAACGTCATTCCCGACAGCGCCGTGCTGCGCGGCACGATCCGCACATTCGATGCCGGGGTGGAGGCGCTGGTCGTACGCCGGATGCAAGAGATCGCCGCCGGCGTGGCGGCGGCCTTTGGCGCCACAGCGACCGTTACGATAAGGGCCGGATATCCGGCGCTGGTCAACAGCGCCGATCACGTGGCGGCAGCCTGTCGGGTCGCGGCCGAGATCGTGGGACCACACAATGTCGACGCCGACGCTACACCGCTAACCGGTAGCGAGGACTTCGCCTTTATGCTGGCGCAGGTTCCCGGCGCATACCTTATGGTTGGGCAGTCCGGGGGCGGAAATCTCCACAATCCCGCTTACGTTTTCGATGACGGCATCATCCCGATCGGCGCCTCGCTGTTGGCACGGATCGCCGAGGCAAGGTTGAGCAATCGGTAGGCCTCTGCTGGCTTGGCGAAACGATCGTTTGTCAGTCGATCGCCGACGGATGCCGGGCCAGGGGTGTCACGGTGATGTCCATGAATGGAAACAGTGGCAGCGTGGACAGGATCGTGTGCAGCTCGTCATGATCCGCCACGTTGAAGACGCTGACATTGGCGTAACGGCCCGCGACACGCCACAGATGCACCCAGATGCCGGCCCGTTGCAGATCCTGTGCTCGTAACTTTTCCTCCGCCTTAAGGCGGTCGATACGGGCCGGATCGGCATCGTGCGGCACGCGCACATCCATCTGAACACAATACAACATCGTTAGGTCCTCGCGTAGCGGCGCAGTTGTTCCGGATCGAGCGTGACGCCCAGGCCCGGCCCGGTCGGCAGGTGGATGTGGAAGTTTTCGAAACGCAGCGGTTCGGTCACCAGATCGCCGGTCAGGATTTGCGGCCCAAAATGCTCGCAACCCCAGGCCAGCGTGCTGAGCCCCGCGAAAACCTGAAGATGCGCGGCCGCACCGACGGAGCTTTCCAGCAGGCAGCCGCCGTAAAGACCGATCCCCGCCGCCTGTGCCACCGCCGCGACGTCGCGCGTTGCCAGCAGGCCGCCATGCTTGACCAGTTTGAGCGATACCACGTCGGCGGCGCCCGCCCGCACGACATCCAGCATGTCATGGGTAGAGAACACACACTCATCGGCCATCAGCGGCACGGTGGAGCGGGTGCGCAGACGCGCCATGCCCGCAATGTTCCAGGCGGGTAGCGGTTGTTCGACCAGGGTGACGCCGATCTCGGCCAGGATGGGCAGGCAGCGCAACGCGGTCGTTTCGTCCCACGCCTGATTGGCATCGACAATGAACGTCGCTCGGCCTTCCAACGCGGAGGCCAGACGCCGCATCCGTGCCATGTCGGCCTCGGGCGTCAGGGCGCCGATCTTGACCTTGAAAGTATTGTGCAGGCGCGCGGCGAGTTTCCTTTCGGCTTCTTCGATTTCCTGCACCGGATCGCCGGATGCGAGGGTCCAAAGAACGGGGACGCTTTCACGCACCACGCCGCCCAGCATCTGTGCGGCAGGGATACCGAGTGTCTTGCCGACCGCGTCGAACAAGGCGCTTTCGATAGCGCCTTTCGCGGCGTTGTTGCGTTTGGCGGCTTCGTCCATACGGCTGCGCGCGGCAACGAAACGATCAGCCGCCGACCCGATCAGCGCGGGCGTGAGGTAAGTATCGATCGTTGCTTTGATGCTTTCGACGCTTTCCTCGCTCCAGCGCGGACCGCCCAGCGTCGCCGCTTCGCCAATACCGGTCACGCCGTTGGCCAGGCGAAGCTGCACAATGACGTAGCTTTGCGCGGTGACCGACAGGGAGGACAGCTTGTGCTTCCGGACGGTTGGGACATCGACGATCGTGGTCTTGATGTCCTGGATTGTCAGATCGCGTCGCAGATCGGCGGGAATGGACACAGGCATGGTATGACTCCGAAATGGTCGCGGAAATGCAGCTCCCGGCCGCGATGAACGCGGCCGGGAGTAAAGTCAGGCGGCTTCGGCGTGCGCCCGGGTAACCACCGCATTCGGCGCGGCGGCGGTTTCGGGGTGCATGACGAAGTCGAAGGTGATCTCGGCGAACGGCGCGTTCAGGCCACGGGCATGGATCGCGGCGGGGTCGGTTGACCGGCGCACCTCCGGGATCAGTCCGTCGCGGGTGGCGAAGGCAAAGTCGTCGTGCAGATACGCGTCGCCGTCGATATTGATCTGCGTCGTCAGCTTGCGGTAGTTCGGGGCCGAAACGAAGAAGTGGATATGTGCCGGACGGTTGCCATGGCGCCCGAGTTGGGTGAGCAGCTTTTGTGTCTGGCCATCCGGCGGGCAGGCATAGCCCGAGGGCAGCAGGGAGCGGAACGTGTAACGTCCCTCGGCATCGGTTTCGATACGGCGGCGCAGGTTGAATTTCGACTGCGACGGATCGAAGAACGAATAGCCGCCCAAAGTATTCGCGTGCCAGACATCGACGATGGCGCCGGCGACCGGCTTGCCGTCCATATCGCGGACCTGACCGTCCATGAACAGGACCTCGCCTTGCTCGCTGCCGTCGTCCAACCGAGCGTCGTGCTTCGACAGCGGAGCCCCGGCGATGTAGAGCGGGCCTTCGATCGTGCGCGGTGTGCCGCCCTCGATGCCGGCTTTCAGTTCTGCCTGATCCATGCGCAGATCGAGGAACGTTTCGATACCCAGGCCGGGGACCAGCAAGCCGCCTTCGTTCGCCTGTCCCACCGCGGTGAGGTAGCTGACGGCGGACCAGAATTCGTCCGGCTGTACATCGAAATCCTCGATGGTGCGGAACAAGTCCGACATCACGCGATGCACAATGTTCTTCAGGCGTGGATTGCCAACGCTATTGGTCAGGCCTGCGACTTTGGTCAGCAGGTCTTTGACGTCCGGGGTGTTCAAAAGGGATTCGCTCATGTTGATATCCTCCAGTTGTTGTTAGCCAAGATCTCCGCCCGCGACGGGCAGGGTGACGCCGGTGATGTAGGATGCCTCGTCAGAGGCCAGGAACAGGATCGCCGCGGCCTGTTCCTCGGTGGTGCCGTATCGTTTCATCAGGCTCGATTGGACGGTCTGATCGACGACTTGTTGGTACCACCGCGATTCTTGTTCTGTTGGCGGTGCCGCGTTACGCGGTATGCGCCGGGGCGGGGCCTCGGTGCCGCCCGGTGCAACGCCGCAGACGCGGATGCCGTATTCGGCGTATTCCATCGCCAGACAGGCGGTGATCGCGTTGACGCCGCCTTTTGCCGCCGCGTAGGGCACACGGTTGATGCCGCGCGTCGCAACGGATGAAACGTTCACGATCACCCCACCGCCATTGGCGATCATCGCCGGCAGCACCGCTCGGCAGCACCACAACGTCGGAAACAGGGAGCGGCGGACTTCCGCCTCGATCTGATCAGGCTCGTATTCGGCGTAGGGTTTTGCCCAGATCGTGCCGCCGACGTTGTTGATCAGGATGTCGATGCGGCCGAAACGTTCTAGAGTGGTTTCCATCGTCTGGCTGGCGCCGTCGAATGTTTCCAGGTCGGCGGTGATCGCAATGGAATCCCCGGTTTCCCGTTGGACGTCATGAACCAGATCGGACCGGTCAACCAACCCGAGTGTCCCGCCCTCACGCGCGATGCGCAACGCGACGGTTCGTCCGATGCCCTGGGCCGCGCCGGTCACCACCGCGACCTTACCGGCAAAACGTTGCGTGCTCATCACGCGGCTTTCTTCAATGGAACGCCGCTGGGGGCGAATTTTTCGAAGTGGAAGCTGGCGGGGGTGACGCCGTGTTGCCCGAGCCAGCCACGCACGGCTTCGACCATGGGCGGTGGGCCGCACAGATAGATATCGACGTCACCGCCATTTAGATGCGCCGGTTCGATGTGCGCGGTCACGTAGCCCTTGCGGGCATAGTCACTGGTTTCGGCCGCGACGCAGCAGGCGAAGGTGAAGCCGGGCATGCGAGCAGCGAAGGCTTCCAGTTGTTCGACCGCGACCAGGTCTTCGTCGTTAGTGACGCCGTAAATCAGGTGAATCGGCTGGTCGCAGCCGGTGCCAGCGATCTTGCCCAGCATGGACAGGAATGGCGCCAGGCCAGTGCCGCCAGCCAGGAACAGCACGGGGCGCTTGATGTCGCGGAGATAGAAGCTACCGGATGGCCCAGCCAGGCTGATGGCCATGCCTGGGGCGGCTCGGTCGCGCAGGAAGCTACTCATCACGCCTTGCGGGATGTCACGGACCAGAAATGACAACATCTTGCTACCGGCTGTGGAACTGAAGGAGTAGGACCGAATTTGGTCGGTCCCCGGCACCGTGAGGTTGGCATATTGCCCCGGCAGAAACGACAGGGCAGTCGGCGTTTCCAGCGTGAAGGCGATCGACGTTTCCGACAGACGCTCCACCGACGCAAAGGTCGCGGGAATGGTCTGGCTTTTAATCCGGCACGCCGTGGAAGAGGCGGCGATCGAGAGCACAAGATCGCTGCGCGGACGGATCTGGCACGCCAGTGCATAACCTTGGGCAAATTCCTGTTCAGTCAACGCATCTTCGATGTAAACACCCTCATCGAAGTCGCCGGATTCCGCATGGCATTTGCAGGTGCCGCAGGCGCCGTTCTGGCAGTCCATGGGGATATTGATGCCAGCCCGAAAGGACGCGTCGGCGACCGTATCGTCCGGACCGCAGGCGATGAAGCGGGTAACCCCATCTTCGAAGTTGAGCGCGATGTTAAAGGCCATCGTTTGTCTCCCCCCAATCAGATTTGGTAGATATCGACTACGTGATGGATGTAGTCGTTCTTCAGAATGACCTTCTTGTTCTTGATCAGCGGCTGTGCGCCGCTGGTATCGAGCGTGTAGAAGGACGTGCCGAAATACGTATCCACGGTCTTGTAGCGGAAGCTGTAGGTCACCCAGTTGAACCGCAGGCGGCAGACGCCCGAGGTCTGTTCGATGATCTCCACATTGTTGATATTGTGAGACGTCCGGGGCTCCGGAAGGCTCGTGGCACTCGACCGATCGGTCTTGATGCGGAATACACGGTCTTCCAGACCGCCGCGATGACCATAATAGATCAGCGAGATTTCGGTCTGCGGATCGCTGACCAGCGTTTCGTCATCGTCCCAGGACGGCATCCAGAATTCCGCATCCTCAGCATAGCAGGCCAGCCAGGAATCCCAGTCCTTGTCGTCCAAAAACCGGGCTTCGGCGAAAAGGAACTGACGGATGGTTTCGATCGAGATCATTGTGCCTGCTCCTCGGCGGCGAGCGCTTTCTGCATCGTTTTCTGCCAGTATTTGTGCTGCACCACGAACAGACCTTCATCCTCGGTGCGCAGACCACTCAGCAGCGGCTTCAATCCGATTGAATCGGCCGCCTCGTCGGCACCCTCGATCCAATGCTGGGCACCCCGGCTCATGTCGTTCCAGCGGGCGGCGCGACCCATGTAGGACATCTGGCAGGCGCGGAATTCTTCCAGGTCGTCCGGCGTGGCCATGCCGCTGGCGTTGAAGAAATCCTCGTATTGCCTGATGCGGCGGGCACGGGCCTCGGCATCTTCGCCCTTGGGGGCGATGCAGTAGATCGTGACTTCGGTCTTATCCACGGCAATCGGCCGGTACGTGCGGATCTGCGAGCTGAACTGATCCATCAGATAAACATTCGGATACAGACACAAATTCCGCGACCGCTGGACCATCCAGTCCGCCTGATTTTGGCCAAAACGGTCAGCCAGTTCTTCGCGGCGCTCCCAGTTCGGACGATCTTCCGGGTTAGCCCAATTGGTCCACAGCAGCAGATGGCCGTTCTCGAAGGAGTAAAAGCCGCCACCCTTCTTGGCCCACCCGCCGGCATCCATCGCCCGCACGTTGTCGACTGCTTCGGCCTGTTTCCGATGATTGGTGGTCGCCGCATAATTCCAGTGCACCGCGCTGACATGGTAGCCGTCGGCACCATTCTCGGTCTGCAATTTCCAGTTGCCGTCGTAGACGTAGGTGGACGCACCACGCAGGACCTCCAGGCCGTCCGGAGACTGATCCACAATCAGGTCGATGATCTTCGCCGCCTCGCCCAGATGTTCGGCCAACGGCAGAACGTCCGGATTGAGGCTGCCGAACAGGAACCCGCGATAGGATTCGAACCGGGCGACCTTGGTCAGGTCGTGCGACCCGTTCTTGTTGAACGTCTCCGGGTAGCCCGCACCGCGGGGGTCTTTCACCGCGATTAACTTGCCCGCGTTGCTGAACGTCCAACCGTGGAACGGGCAAGTATAGCTGGTCTTATTCGCCCGCTTGTGGCGGCACAGCATCGCGCCGCGATGGCTACACGCGTTGATGAATGCGTTCAGCACGCCTTCCTTGCTGCGCGCGATGAAGATCGGCTGACGGCCCATCGTGGTGGTGAAATAGTCGTTGTTGTTGGGGATCTGGCTCTCGTGCGCCAGATAGATCCAGTTGCCCTCGAAGATGTGTTTCATTTCGAGTTCGAAGATGTCTGGATCGGTGAAGATATCCCGTCCGACCCGGTAGGCGCCCGTCGCGGCGTCATCCACCAAGGCCGTATCGAGTGTCTGCTGAATATTATCGAGCATGCGCCCTCTCTCCCGTTTATACCTCGGAGGTTGTTTTCTCCGGTGACCCCGACATCGCACCTTCCCTTACCGCCGGTCCAAGACTAAGTTGGTTGCGACAATACCCGGGAGGTATGACCGTGGAACTACGGCACTTACGCTATTTCGTAGCCGTCGCCCGCGAACGGAATTTTACCCGCGCGGCGGAGAAGCTGCATATCGCACAGCCGCCGTTGAGCAGGCAGGTGCAGCAGTTGGAAGATGAACTGGGCATCGACCTGATCGAAGCCGGCAGCCGGCCGTTGCGGCTGAGTGAGGCGGGACGGCTGTTCTACGAACAGGCAGTGCAGGTGCTGGAGCGGGTCGATGAGATGAAGGCGATGGTCAGCCGGCTGCACGACTCCCACCGCAATCGGTTCAGCATGGGGTTCGTCGCCTCCACGCTCTACGGCAAGCTGCCGGAAGTTATCCGATCCTACCGCACGGCCCGCCCGGGCGTGGACCTGACCTTGCTGGAACTGACCAGTGTCGAGCAGATCTCGGCGCTGAAGGAAGGTCGCATCGATGTCGGCTTCGGGCGCATTCCGTTTGACGATCCGGCATTGGATCGTCAATTATTACGGAATGAAAAGCTGATTGCGGCAGTGCCTGGCAATCATTCCGTCCTGACCAGGCCGGGGACGTTGCGGCTCGCGGACCTCGCCGCCGAACCGCTGATCGTGTACCCGAAGGCGCCGCGCCCGAGCTATGCGGATCAGGTATTGTCACTGTTTCGGGAAGCCGGGTTGAAGCCACCTTCGGTCTATGAGGTGAAGGAACTACAGACCGCGCTGGGTCTTGTCGCGGCGGAGGTCGGTGTATGCCTGGTTCCGGCGTCGATCGAGACGCTCCGCCGCGACAATGTGGCGTATCGTCCGCTGGATGCGGTGCAGGCGGTGTCGCCGGTTATCATGAGCAGCCGCAAAGGGGACCGGTCGCCGGAACTGGTGCTGATCCTGCGGTTGATTCGGGAGACCTATCGGAAGGAGGGCATTGTTTTCGGGGAATGACGCGGCATGGGGGCATTCGGCCGTGCGGCCAAGGTCCCGCCGCTGATCGGCTCGACACACGAAAGGCGAGAGGGCACGATGGATCATCATTTGATATCCTCAAAATCATTGCCTCTTTAACCGGTAGATGGCCCGGTTGCGGCGAACAGCGCCAACGTCAGCCTCCGGGTCCGCGGCGCGGTGGGGCACGTTCTCGACCCATCAACAGGCACGCTCGCAATGATGCCTGTTAACATGATACGTCCCCGGGCATGAGCCTTTTCCCCGACCTCCCGCTATCCCCCGAACGTCCCGCGCTGACGCGGGCCACCATCGCCTCCGCCGGTTCGCGATAGCTGTGCGGACGCCGCCCCGGCCACTCACCCAGCTTCGCCCGCTGTTCGGCTTCTTGCGCCCCTACCGGCTGCGCCTGACCGGAGCGGCCCTGGCGCTGGTCGTGTCCTCGCTGACAGTCCTGCTGCTCGGCCAGGGCCTGCGGCATATCGTCGACCAGGGCCTAAGGGCCGGCGATGCATCCATGCTCGATGGCGCGGTCGCCGGATTTGTCGTCATCGTATGCATCCTGGCGGCAGCCACCGGCGCCCGATACTACCTGGTCTCATGGATCGGTGAACGGGTTGTCGCCGATCTCCGCGAGGCCGGCTTCCATCGTATTATCGCGCTCAGTCCCGCGTATTTCGAAACAACCAAGACCGGCGAGGTGCTGTCGCGCCTGACCACGGATACCGAACTCCTGCAGACTGTCATCGGCAGCAGCCTGTCGCTGGCCGTGCGCAACACGCTCACCCTTGCCGGCGCGTTATTCATGCTGGTGCTGACCAGCCCCAAACTGACCGCCATGGTTCTGGTCGTCGTTCCGCTCGTCGTTGTTCCTATCGTGTTTTTTGGCCGGCGCGTGCGGTCTCTCTCCCGCCATACCCAGGATCGCGTGGCCGACATTGGCGCCTATGCGGAAGAAACGATCAACGCCATCCGCACGGTGCAGGCCTTCACCCATGAAACCATCGAGCGAGAACGTTTCGCTGCGCGTGTGGAGGCGACGTTCGCGACGGCGACCAACCGCATACGAACGCGCTCGGTGCTGATGGCCTTGGTCATCCTGTTAGCCTTCGGCGCGGTTGCCGTGGTGCTGTGGGTGGGCGGCTACGACGTCATCGCCGGCCGCATGACCGGCGGCGCGCTGTCAGCGTTTGTCTTCTACGCGATCCTGGTCGCGTTCTCGGCCGGCACGGTGTCCGAGGTGATCGGCGACCTGCAACGCGCCGCCGGCGCGGCCGAGCGGATCTCGGAACTTCTGGCGACACGGTCGGACATCGTCGCGCCGCCGCGACCGGTGGCGCTGCCGTCGCCACCCATCGGCAGCGTGACGTTCGAGGGCGTGACCTTTCATTATCCGGCCCGGCCCGATCAGGCCTCGTTGCACGACTTTTCCCTGCACGTTGCGCCAGGCGAGACCGTGGCGCTGGTCGGACCTTCGGGAGCCGGCAAGACGACGGTCTTCCAGTTGCTGCTCCGCTTCTACGATCCGCGTTCGGGCTGCGTGAAGGTCGATGGTGTCGATATCAGGACCGCCGATCCGGCGGCGGTGCGTCACCGTGTCGGCCTGGTCGCCCAAGACCCGGTCATCTTCGGGGCGTCCGCTTGGGAAAACCTGCGCTATGGCCGGCCGGACGCCACCGACGCCGAGGTCAGGGCGGCGGCCGATGCGGCCAAGGCCAGCGCATTCCTCGATCGATTGCCCGAGGGCTTTGACACCTTTCTGGGTGAGAAAGGCGTGCGTCTGTCGGGCGGCCAGCGCCAGCGCATCGCCATCGCCCGGGCCATCCTGCGCAACCCGCCGATCCTGCTGCTCGACGAGGCCACATCGGCACTCGACGCCGAATCCGAGCGGGCCGTCCAGGCGGCGCTTGAATTGTTGGCGGCCGGGCGGACGACGCTGGTGATCGCCCATCGCCTGGCCACCGTTCTGAAGGCTGATCGCATCGTCGTGATCGACGAGGGGCGCATCGTCGCCCAGGGGTCGCACCAATCGCTGATCGCGGCCGGCGGTCTCTATGCGCGTCTCGCCGCGCTGCAATTCACCGACATGGCTGGCAAATTGCGCGCCTAGACCCAATCGGCTGTCAGTACCAGCCGCAAGGTGACTTTGCCATCGCGCAATCGCAGCATGGCGGCATTGGCGTCCCGCTTCGCCAGGCATGTCGCGGGGAACGGAGCGAGCTTGCCGGGGCGGACCAGACGCGCGACTTCCTCCAGATCCGCGACCGTGCCGATATTGCTGCCCATGATCGACGTGACACGGAAGCTCAGGCCGCAACGCGGAAACGGCCTTGTCATCCCGATACCGCTTGATCGCTGGTGTGACAGTTGGAAGAGGTAGTTATGGACGTGTGTCGAATCAGGTATCACACAGACAGCGATGTCTCCTCGAACGTTTCAGAGCCGCCATTCTGCTGCCGATCTGTTGTTGTGGCCCGCCTGTTACGGGCATAACGGCGAAGACCTAGCAGGTCATCAACATGGAAGCCCGGTTCTACACAACACTGCTTAAGGGCCGCCAATCAGCGCCTGACCAAGCCGCGCGTCCCGGACTACTGGCCCCCAACTTCCCCGGAGGCGTCCAGGTCAACGAACTGGTAGATTTCGGACAGCGGGACGGCGAGGCCGACCGATTGGAGATCCAGACTGGCATCCAGTCCGATCACCGGTGCGAACGTCCATTGCCCGTTCCTCCTGACGGCGGTAAACGTGGATGGCAGCCTCACGCCGACAAATCTCCACGATCTCCTGAATGCCGGCGATGCCCTGAAGGTGCTCCCTCCGCTGGTCGCGGGCCTTCCAGTTCCTCAGTTCGGACGCAGAGACCACGTCGAAGGCGACGCGCGGCACGTCGCCGCTCCCCGCCTCCGGGCGGCATCCATTGGGGCGCCCGGCCAGCTGCGTCGCCAGCGCAGCCGTCAGGCCAGACCGAATGGCGCCATGGTCGGGTGACGGTGCCGCCCGCGCGACAATCACGCCCTCGACGAGTTCATACCGCCAGGCATCGCCGAACGCGTGCTGATCAGTGCGCAGAAACGCATCCGCAGTCCACGCCTGGTCAGTCGCCCGCGCCAATGGTTCCATGCCGGCATCCGGCGCCAACGTTACCCGAGGTCCACCTGCGTGGCCAACACCTTACGGCGCGCTATAGGTCGGCACGTTCCATATCTCGCTGGCATATTCGCGGATCGAACGATCCGACGAGAACCACCCCACGTTGGCGGTGTTCAGAATCGACGCCTGCCACCAATCGTCCGGCCGGCGCCACAGATCGGCGATCCGGCGCTGCTTTTCGTAATAATCGTCGAAATCGGCGCAGACCAGGAAGTGGTCGTGGTAGCGCAAGGCGTTGACCAAACCCCGGTACCGCTCCGGTTCGTCGGGCGAGAACACCCCGGCCTCCACACTGGCCAGCACCTCAGCGAGCACCGGAGACCCCGCGATCGTTTCGGAGGCATCGATACCGGCCCGCCGCCGAGCTTCGACTTCGGCGGCGGTCAGACCGAAGATGAACATGTTGGCGTCGCCGACCCGTTCCAGGATCTCAATATTCGCGCCATCCAGCGTGCCGATCGTCAGCGCGCCGTTCAGGGCGAACTTCATGTTGCCGGTGCCCGACGCCTCCATCCCGGCGGTGGAGATCTGTTCCGACACGTCGGAGGCCGGAATGATCACCTCTGCGAGACTGACCGAGTAATTCGGCAGGAATACGATCTTCAGAATGTTGCGCACCGTGGGATCGCTGTTGATCACCTTGGCGACGTCGTGGATCAGCTTGATGATCAACTTTGCCTGATGGTAGCTCGCCGCGGCCTTGCCCGCGAAAATTTTGACGCGCGGTGCCCAGTCGTCCATCGGCCGTGCCCGGATCGCATTATACAGCGCGATGGCTTCCAGAATGTTCAGAAGCTGGCGCTTGTATTCGTGAATGCGCTTGATGTGGACGTCGAACAGGGCGGACGGATCGACGCGGATCTCCAACTCTTTCCGGATCAGGTCTGACAGCGCCAGCTTGTTGACGTAACGGCTGGCGGCGAAGCGCTTCTGGAAAGCGCGATCACTCGCCAACGGACGCAGTTTTGTCAGTGCGTCCTCGTTATCCAACACCTCCGGCCCGACCGCATCGACCAACAGCCGCGTCAGCCGCGGATTGGCCTCGTGCAGCCAACGGCGGAAGGCGATGCCGTTGGTGACGTTGACGATCCGGTCAGGGAACAAATTGTGCAGGTCATGGAAGACGGTTTCCCGCATCAGGCCGGTGTGCAGCGCCGAAACCCCGTTCACCCGGTGCGACCCGAGGAACGCCAAATGGCTCATGCGCACGCGACGGCCCTGATGTTCGTCGATCATCGACACGCTGGACAGCAGCGCGTCATCGCCGGGATGCGTTTGGCGGACGTGCCCGAGATGCAACGCATTCAGCAAATAGATGATCTGCATGTGGCGCGGCAGCAGCCGCTCCATCAGCGGCACCGGCCAAACCTCCAGCGCCTCCGGCAGCAGGGTGTGGTTGGTGTAGCTGAAGGTTGCCCGCGTCATGCGCCAGGCTTCCTCCCAGGGAATTTGATGCACGTCGAGCAGGATGCGCATCAGTTCGGCGACACCGATCGCCGGATGCGTGTCGTTCAACTGGATCGAGGTCTTGTCCGCCAGATTATTAATGTGGCCGAACGCCTTGATGTGCCGGCGCACGAGGTCCTGCAGCGACGCCGAGACAAAGAAATACTCCTGCCGCAGCCGCAGTTCCTGACCGGCCGGAGTCGCATCGGACGGATACAGCACCTTGGAAATCGATTCCGCCTTGACCTGTTCGGCCAACGCGCCCGCATGATCGCCGTGGTTGAACGCGTCCAGCCGCAGCGGATCGGCGGATCGGGCGGACCACAGCCGCAAGGTGTTCACGCGCCGGCCGCGCCAACCTACCGACGGGGTGTCGTAGGCAACCGCCTCGATCGTTTCGGCCGGATGCCAGACATGCCGGACCGCGGCTTCCGAGATCGGCACCGCCTCAATCGAGCCGCCGAACCCGATCGGATAGGAAACCTCCGGCCGGTAGAATTCCCAGGGATTCCCTAACGCCAGCCAATCCTCGGGGTATTCCTGCTGCCAGCCGTTCTTCATGACCTGGCGGAACAGGCCATGTTCATAGCGGATCCCGTAGCCGTGCGCGGGAACATCCAGCGTCGCCATACTCTCCATGAAGCACGCCGCGAGCCGGCCGAGACCGCCATTGCCCAGCGCCGCGTCGGGTTCCAATGCGCGCAGCTTGTCCAGATCGACGTCCAGGCCGGCCAACGCCGCCCGCATCGTGTCCAGCTTGTTCATGTTGTTCAGGTTGTCGAACAGCAACCGCCCGATCAGGAACTCCAGCGACAGGTAATAGACCCGCTTGGATCCTTTCTGATACGCCGTATCGATACCGGCCAGCCAGCGATCCACGATCTGGTCGCGCAATGCAAACGCGGTGGCGATCAGCCAGTCCCGCTCCGTCGCGACCGCTCGGCGCTTGCCGACGCTATAGGTGAGCTTGTTCAGGATCGCCGCCTGAAGGGCCGCCACGTCCGCCTGGTTACGAACCGGAGCCTCGCCCGCGGTATCGTCCCCGTTGGTGTTGGTCGCCCCGCTATCGGTGGGCAAATGAGCCGCCAATTCCGTTTCAAGCTCCACGCTAATCTACCTCTTTGCTGCCATCACTCCGCTGCACGAAAGCATGTTTGCAGGGTTGGCTTCAACCGTTTGGTGGAAAGGCGATGCAATCACAGGCGATGACATGTTTTGTAGCGTATAATCCGGCATTTATGCTCATTTTTTACCCGATTTCTGGCGTCTTTTCATCCATCGGTGCTAAAATGAGGCGGCTTGGCGGCCACGCACGCATGATGTCAGCGCGCCAGACGATTATCGCGGTCAGCGACGCCGCCAAAAAAATAAATGTCATGACCCAGGCCGCGGCCAACCATACCGGCGATGGCGCCACTTTGCCGGATACCGCCGGGCGAGCGATCGGAGGCGCGACCGGTGGCGGAGCAGAAAAGGCAGGCAGCACCGGTTCCGGCGGAGCGGTTTCCGCCTCCGGCACGGTCTCGACCGCTTCCCGTACCGGCACCCACTCGCCACCGCACCGAACACACCGCACTTTCTTGTGCGGCGGCAGGCGAGAGGCGGGAACTTCGTATTCGGCGGCGCAGCTCGGGCAAGCGATTCGCATCGATATCCATTATCCCAATGTACAGATCAGTGTGGGCCTCACCCGCCGCGGCGCAAAACAGTTTCGGCAAACCGAGCCGCAAAACGCTTCCCGCGCATAAACCGAAATGGCAAGAACCGCGCGATCGGGGTAAACAGCCAGCATGCTACGATTCGAAGCCGTCGGGTTGCGCTATGGGCCAAGCGGCATGCGCGCGCGAGCGACGGCCAGCCCCGAGGTTCTGCGCGACATCAACTTCCGCCTGGAACCCGGCGCATTCCGCTGGCTGCTAGGTCCCTCCGGCGCGGGCAAGACCAGCCTGTTGCGCCTGCTTTACCTTGCCGTTCGGCCGACCAGCGGCCGTCTGACCCTGCTTGGGACCGATGTCACCTCTGCACCCCGGCGGGCCCTGCCGCCGCTGCGACGCCGCATCGGCGTCGTGTTTCAGGACTTCCGGTTGCTGCCGCATTTGTCCGCGTTCGACAATGTCGCGCTGCCGTTACGCATCGCCGGCCGCTCCGAGGGACAAATCCGGGCGGACGTGACCGAGTTGCTACGCTGGGTCGGGCTGTCACGGTATCTCGATGTCCGCCCGGCGGAACTATCGGGCGGCGAGCAACAGCGGGTCGCCATCGCCCGAGCAGTGGTCACTCGGCCGGCGCTGCTGCTGGCCGATGAGCCCACGGGTAATCTGGATGACGGCCAGGCGGAGCGCCTGATGCAGTTGTTCAAAGAGATGAACCGGATCGGGACAACGGTGATCGTTGCCACCCACAACGAACAGCTTGTCGCCCGCCATCCCGCGCCCGCCTTGCACATCGCCAACGGCCGGCTGTTGGCGCACCGTCCCGCCGTCAGCGTCGCCAGCTTCATGGCCGGCGAAGATGACGGGCTATGACCTCTCTCCGCCCCTCGCGCTTCGACGAGTTGGGCCTGCGGCGGGCATTGTCCGACCGGATGCTGCCGCTGCTGGTCGCCGCGATGGCATTCCTGGCCGCGCTGGCGATGGCCGGTTGGTTCGGCACGGCGGCGCTGTCGAGACATTGGCAGCAAGGCGCCGGGGCTTCGCTGACCGTCCAGGTGCCCAATGCCACGGAACCGGCAACGCGTGGCGACCAAACGCGGCTGGCCGCGGCTCTCGGCGTATTGACGGGTACGCCCGGCGTGGCCAGCGCGCGGGCGCTGTCGGATCGCGAATTGTCTGACCTGCTGAAGCCCTGGCTGGGGGACGGCACCGGTCGGCTTGCCATTCCCATCCCCGCGGTGATCGCGGTTCGCCTGATCGATCGGTCGTCGGATCTGGAACCGTTATCGCGCCGTCTTGCCGAAGTCTCGCCGGGCACGCTGGTCGAGGATCACGGTATTTGGATCCGCCGCCTGGCGGTGCTGGCACGCAGTCTCCAGGCCTGTGCCGGTCTCGCGCTTCTGTTGGTTTCCGGCGTGGCGGCAGCGGTGATCGCGGTGGCGACCCGGGCAGGCCTATCCACCCGGCGCGAGGCGATCGAAATCGTTCACGGGCTGGGTGCGACCGATAGCTATATCGCGGGCCGGTTTGCCGGACGCGCGACCTTGCTGGCGGCGGTTGGGGCGGCCGGAGGCGCGATCGCGGCGCTTCCCGTGCTGTTGGCCCTGGCCAGTCTCGCCGCCCCGTTCGTCGGGACCGGCGATGTGGGTCCAAACATGTCTGGCGATGCAACCGCGATGATGCGCGACGTGCTGGATGCGTTGCCGGTGCCGCTGTGGTTTGCCTTGCCTTGCCTGCCGGTTGGCGCGGGCCTCATCGGCTATGCCACCGCGCACGGTGCTGTCCGGCGTTGGCTCCGGCGGCTGCCATGATGGTTTGGCGCCGCCTGCTGACAGCGTTCGTGGCGACGGCTGCCGCTTGCTGGCTGGGCGGTTTCGTTTGGTTTCTGGACGTCACGCGCCACCCATCGGAAACCCCGCTGCCGCCGCACGCGGATGGCATCGTTGCCCTGACAGGCGGGGCAGGACGGGTTGAGTTGGCGTTGCACCTGCTCGCCGCTGATTTTGCCGACCGGCTGCTGTTGAGTGGCATCGGCGGCGGCACCGATCTGACCACGCTCGGACGCCGCGCGGGCATCGATACGAGTGTCCTGGCCAGCCGCATCACGGTGGGGCGCTACGCCGCCTCGACCCGCGGCAATGGCGTGGAGACGGCCTCCTGGGCCGGACAAAACCACATCGGTTCGTTGATCGTGGTGACGGCCGCGTATCATATGCCGCGCGCGCTGGCGGAGTTGCGACAGGCGTTGCCCGGGGTTCGCCTGTTTGCGTTTCCCGTCCCGCCCTCCGGGGATCGCGGTGCGGCCGAGAACGGTCCAAGCCTGCGGTTGGAGGCGGAGGAGTTTTCGAAGTATGTGCTGGCGGTGTCCGGCCTGACCGCCTGGCTCCCGCGCCGGGAGCCAGCGTTCGTGCCTGTCGGTGCCGGGGGATGATTATGTTGCGTTCCGCTCTGTTCAACGTTGCCTTCTTTGCCATCACGTTCGTGATGACCGTGGCTGCAACCGCCGTGCGTCTGGTGGCGCCGCGATACGTGTTGCCTGTCGCGCTGGCCTGGGCGCGCTGCCTGATCGTCGCGATGCGCATCATTTGCGGCATCCGGCTACAGGTGAGCGGACTGGAGAATATACCGCGGGGGGCGGTGCTGATCGCGTCGCGCCACCAATCGGCCTTTGATACGTTCGTCTGGTTCACCCTGCTGCCGCGCTGTTGCTACGTGCTGAAGGACGATTTGTTACGCATCCCTCTGTTCGGCTCATTGATCACGGCGCTACGGATGATCCCGGTGGATCGCGGCGCCGGTGGCGCGGCGATCCGGTCGCTGTTGCGGCAGGCCGACCACGCAGTGCAAGAGCAGCGGCAGATTGTGATCTTTCCCGAGGGAACGCGCAGCGAACCAGGCAAGCCGGGCGAGCTGCAACCGGGTGTCGCCGCGTTGGCAACCAGAACCGGCCTGCCCGTCATCCCGGTGTCCACCGACTCGGGCCTGCACTGGGGACGCCGCGCCTTTCGCAAGCAGCCGGGCACGATCCGAATCCTGATCGGGCAACCGATCCCGGCGGAGATCGGCCGAAAGGCGATTATGACGGCTCTGGAAGCCGGTATGGCGGCGCTGGATCGGACGGTCCCGGGTGAAATCTCCGGACTTGACAAACCTGTGGACAACTCTGTGAAGCGTTCGCGTCCGTAGCTCGGAATTCGACTCAGGTGAAGCCTGTAACTCCATGGAATCACAGTCAGTTTCAAATTATTTCGGCATGGTTTTGTCTAAAATTCCGGCTGTGGATGAAATATTATTTCGCGTGAGGGTTGTGGGGATTTGTCGTCATCTGGTGGGCCTGACTCGCCACGCCGCCCGCCTGGCTGTAGGTATTAACCTCCTCCGAACAGAAGCATGATGCGCCGTAAACATTGGGTCATCGCCGCCGCCATCCCTCTGCTTCTGGCGGCGGCGGACGTCGTTTATTGGCGGATCGCCGCTGAGCGGTTGCGCACGGGCTTACTGGACTGGGTAACCGAACAAACGGAAAAGGGCTGGGAGTGCGGATCGTCGCCGGTTTCGATCGGTGGCTGGCCCGGAACCGCGACGGTGACGGTGCCCAATCTGACGCTGCGTCACGCCGGATCGACCATTCCGGGCAGAGTGGAACTGGCAGCCTCGAGCATCGCGCTGTCGGTTTCGCTTCTGAATCCAACCGTTCTGGCTCTGTCGCTGACGGGACCGCTGCATGTGCGGGCCGGCGCCGAACCGGACATGATCGTGACGGCGGATCAGGCGTCGGTGTCGGTCCCGCTTCGAAGGACCGGACCGCTCTATCTGAACCTGCACGCCAACGCCCTGCGGGTGGAGCCGGCATCGGGCGCATGGCAGGCAACCCTGGGCCTGTTGAATGCCGAGGCGGAAATAACCACCGATGCAGACCGCGACGAATCCGAACCGTCCGCGACCTTTATCGTGACCTCGGAAGCCATTGCCTTGCCGGCGGGGATCAAATGGCCGCTGGGTCCCAACATCTCGTCGGTGTCGCTCGAGGGGGCATTAAACGGGGCGCTGCCCGGGAGGCGGGACGTCAAGGGGTGGGCGGAAGCATGGCGCGATGGCGGTGGATCGCTGGAGGTGAAACACCTCGCCATCGGGTGGGGACCACTCGGCCTGACATCGACGGCGACCCTTGCGCTGGACGACCAGCTGCAGCCGATGGGTACCGGCAGCGGGCGGATCGTCGGCTATGCCGAGACTCTGGACCGGTTGGCGGCGGGTGGAAAACTGACGAAATCCGCGGCGACGGCGGCGAAGGCGGTGCTGTCGCTGATGGCCGGGACCAGCGATGCGGATGAGCCGTCATCGGTCGATGTCCCGCTGACGCTGCAGTATCGCACATTATCGATGCGTCAGGTGCCGCTGGTACGATTACCGGAGGTGGACTGGCCGGCGCGATAGTAGTATGGACGGATATGCGTAACGCGATCCAGAGCATTCGAATTAGTGGCCCGGCTGCCTGGCAGCCGGGGTTTGTCCCGCTTTTTTGATCCGTTGCCTGGAGAAGTCCTCCGATGTCCCGCGATAATGTACCTGTAAATATGCCCGCAACGCCCGTGGTTTTCGTTCGATTCCTGATCGATGCCGATCCCTCGCCAGGGTTGTTGTCCCGGTTGCTGCAACCCTACGCCAAACGCGATCTGGTGCCCGACCGGATGTGGTCCCATCGCGCCGGCGATACCATGCATGTCGAAATCGCCATGGAAGCGATGCCCGCCGAGGCGGTTCACCTGGTTGAGGGCAACCTGTCGCAGGTGGTCGGCGTGCGTGCCGTATCGCGTGTGGCGCGCTCGTGCCTACGTCAGGTGGCCTGACCGCGGGTGACCTGGAACCCGGTGGCTGATCGGCCCCGGGCACAGGAATAGAGGGTGCGGTTTCCCTGATACCGGATCGGATCGCCTGGACAGCAACCTTGGCGTGTCGCTACGCTCCCGCGGATGCGGAGGCCGCCCAACAGGGCGCCGCATCAAAAAAAATCGGGAGGAAAGCAGGATGGAGACACCCAAAGGTGCCTGGACAGTGGCGGCGATGCTGTTCCTGTACATGCTGGTCAACTTTGCCGATAAAGCGGTTGTTGGCCTGGCGGCCGTGCCGATCATGAAAGAAATGGGGTTGTCGCCAAAGGATTACGGCGCTCTGGCCTCCAGCTTCTTCCTGTTGTTCTCGGTGTCGGCCATCGCCGTCGGCTTTGTCGCCAACCGCAAGCCGACCCGATGGATCATCCTAATCCTGGCATTGGCCTGGGCGCTGGTGCAGTTTCCCATGATCGGCACTGTCGGCTTCACCACCTTGCTGGTCTGCCGCGTTTTGCTGGGCATGGGCGAGGGGCCTGCCGCCTCGGTCGCGCTGCACGCAATCTACAAATGGTTCCCGGACGAAAAGCGCACCATCCCGACCGCGATCCTGTCGCAAGGCGCCGCGGTCGGGGTCATCGTCGCACTGCCCTTGCTTAATCTGATTATCGTAGATTTTTCCTGGCATTGGGCGTTTGGCGCGCTGGGAATCGTCGGCCTGTGCTGGGCCGCGGTGTGGTTCTTCGTCGGTGCCGAGGGGCCGATCGAAGACAAGCCGCCCATCCAGGAGCAGGGTGTGGAGGCGTTGTCCGATCGCGTTCCCTACGCGCGGCTTTTGTTCGCTCCTACTTTCATTGGCAGTGTCCTTGCCTGCTTCGGCGCCTATTGGGCTTTGTCGCTTGGTTTGACCTGGTTCACCCCGTTCGTGGTGAAGGCGCTGGGCTATTCGCAGGCCAGCGCCGGTTGGATATCCACGTTGCCATGGGTGATGGGCGCCGTGACCGTGATGCTGGCGGGCTGGATGTCGCAGCGTTTGGTCGCCCGAGGGGTCCCGACGCGGATCTCGCGCGCCGTCCTGGGGTCTGTGCCGATGATCGTCGGCGGTCTGTTGGTGCTGCTGGTGCCGATGGTGTCGGGTTCCGCGCTGAAGATCGCCCTGCTGGTGATCGGCGGCGGCCTGACCGGCCCGATCTACGTGGTGTGCGCGCCGATGCTCGCCGAATTCACGCCGATCGCCCAGCGCGGTGCCGTTATCGCCATCTTCGGCGCGATCTACACATTGGCCGGGGTCGCCGCGCCGTACCTGAACGGCAGCATGATCGAGGGGGCAGCGACGGTGCTGGAGGGCTACCAGCGCGGTTACATGGTCAGTGGCAGCATCCAGATCGCAGGCGGCATTGCCGGGTTGCTGTTGATGTGGCCGGCGGCGGATCGCGTTCGGATCATGCGGCATCGCATCGCGGCGGCGCCGGGTGTGGCCGTCCGTTTGGGCCGCGCTTAAGCCGGACGCGAAGCGGCTGGGATCAACACGTGATCCATGCTTCCGAAGCCGGCGGTTACCGGCCGAACAGGCTTCGTCCTCGCCGATGACTCCGCGAAAAAGTCGAGCACATCCGGAAGGGAACGCGGCACACTGTACAGGTAGCCTTGTGCCTCGGTACAGCCAGCCTGCCGGATGAGTTCAAGCTGATCGAGTGTCTCGATTCCTTCGGCGGTCGTGGTGACGTTGAGTTTATTGGCAAGCGATACGATTGCGCTGACGATCGCGGCGCAATCGGCGCGCGTTGCCATTTCACGTACAAACGATTGGTCAATCTTGATCTTATCGAAGGGAAAACTGCGCAGATAACTGAGCGATGAGTAACCGGTGCCGAAATCGTCCAGCGCGATCCGCAATCCAAGCGCATGCAGGCGGAACAACTGCTCCAGCGTCTTTTCGTTATTCTTCAGCAATGCTGTCTCGGTAATTTCCAGCTCCAGGCGGTTCGCGGAAAGGCCGGATGTCTCGAGAGCAGCGGCAACGATGTCAACGATGTCGCCGCTGCCGAACTGCGCTGGAGACAAATTGACCGCCACCCGGACATTGGCGGGAAGCGTCATGGCGTCGTGGCATGCTCTTTCCACGACCCATGCACCGATGGACCGGATCGAGCCGGTCTCCTCGGCAATGGGAATAAAATGCGCCGGAGAGACGGTGCCCCGAATCGGGTGGTTCCACCGGATGAGCGCTTCGAAGCCGGAGATCGTGTTACTGGCGAGGTCATAGAACGGTTGGTAGAGGAGTTCGAACTCCTGTTGGGCCAGCGCATTGCCAAGGTCCTCCTCAATCGCCAACCGCGACAGCAACTGCCGCTCCATATCGGCCTCGAACAGGCAACACACCCCGCGCCCTTTGGCTTTGGCCTGGTACAGTGCCATGTCAGCGTTCTTTAACAGCGTGTCGGCGTTCATCTGTCCGGTGCCGGCCAGTGCGATTCCGACGCTCGCTCCGGCGATCACGGTGTGCCCTTCCAATATGTAGGGCATGCGCAGTGCCGCGATCACACGTTCGGCGAGACTGACCGCGGAGTCCGGTAAATCGTTGGCCAGGTAAGCAATGGCGAACTCATCGCCACCGAGCCGGGCGACGATGTCGGTTGGACGCAGGCAGCCCAGCAGGCGCCGGCCGGCCGCCACCAACAGGGCATCACCGATCGGGTGGCCGAGTGTGTCGTTGACGAGTTTGAATTGGTCGAGGTCGAGATAGAGCAGCGCGAGGCCGGTGTCGCGATAGGCCAGAGTCGCGATCATCTCGTCCAATCGCATGCGAAACAGGACCCGATTGGGCAGTTCGGTCAGAGCATCGTGGTGCGCCGCGAAACGCATGTGCTGTTCGGCCCGCTGCCGTTCCGATGCATCTTCGTAAGTGGCAATCCAACCGCCGTCCGCGATCGGGCGCTGGGAGATCGCGATGGCCTGTCCTTGTTCGCCAGTGACAAGGAAACTTCCCGATTGCCGTGCGTCCGCGAGGCTACTCTGCTTCAGCAACATGGTTTCCACAGCATCCGGAGGCAAACTGCCGGAGGCCGCGATCACCGCGAATATGTCTTGCACGGCAAGGCCGGTGGACAGCGCGATCGTATCGATCGCAAACATTTCGCGGAAGCGATTATTGGAAACAATCAGATTTTGATTTTTGTCCGTCATGAGCAATCCCTGGGACATGTTGCTCAGGGCTGCGTCAAACAGCACATTTTGGATGTGCAAGGCCCGATCCCGCTCAACCAAGGCAGCGTTCTGAGCGTGCGCGTCCTGCATCGCCTCTTGCGCCCGTTCATTGGCTTCAGCCAATCTGGCGAGGGCTTGTTTCAGGGCGGTTATGTCGGTGCGGATACCAACGATGCCGCCGTCCGGCGTCTTGCGTTCGGTGATCAATAACCAACGGCCGTTCGGCAACTCGCGTTCCCGTGGTGGGGCGCTGGAATGATGCCAGGCCGTGATTTCCTTGACGAAGGCGTCGATGTCGTCGCCGATGTTCGGATACTGGCCAAGCCTCGCACCACCGCGGACGACGTCCTCAAATCGCGCGCCGGGCACGATGAGATCGGCGCTGCCACGGTACATCTCACGATACTGCTCGTTGCAGGTCACCAGGCGGTCGTCGCTGTCCCACATGACGAAACCGTCCGACATCGTATCGATAGCACTGATCAGCGTCGCGCGGGCCTTGCCACGCTCAACGTCCGCCCTGACGCGTTGGCGGTGGGCAGCCTCCAAAGTGAGCGCCAAAGCGGACAGCAGAGCGGCCACAATGCCGACGAAGCCGATGATGCGATTCCGGCGGCGGCTCCAATCTTCCATCGCGATCGCCTGGTCCAGTGTCAGTGCGATTATAACGTCCGGGTAGAGACTTGCCCGGGCGACGCCGAATGCCGGCGATGCGACCTGCTGAGACGGCACCTGGAACACAACCCCATCGGATTGTATCTTGCTGATGGCGGAGGTCTGTAGCTTACCGATTTGCATCTGATCGATCGGCTGGCTGATGAGGAGCTGCCCGTTCGGGCGTTCGAGCATGATTCGCAACCCGGGTATCTCGCCCACGGCCGAGAACAGGATCGAAATCAACGGCAGCGGCACCTCCGCCACGGCGGTCAGGACACCCGCGCCGGGAACCGTAATCTGACGCGCGATCAGCAAGGCCCAATCACCCGTTAAAGGATTCCGGAGAGGGCCGGCTATTACCGTGGTCCCACGCAACACGGCCGGGTCCCGGATAATCAGGTCAGCAGGGAAGGTATGGTTCCAGGGGTTCGGCCGAGCGGACGCCCAAATTTTGCCGTCCGGGCGCAGCAGGATGACGTCCCGGAATGCGAAGGGCTGGAAATTGAATCCACGCAGCAGGCGGCCGGCCGATAGGGCATCGACATCCTGCCCGTCCCCGGCAACGCTGGCGAACAATGCCGGCAGGCCTACCAGCGCGCCGTCAACCTGAAGCAGTTGACGATTGACAACGCCCGCAACGATCAGCGAGGCCCGTTGAAGGGTTGCTTCCGCTGCCCGCGATGCGGCTTGCCGCGTTTGGTCCATCAGGACCCATGATCCACCCACCAGGGTTAGCAGGACCAAACCGATACAAGAAACGATGGTTCCTCTGAAGGATGGCCGTTTCACAATGTATGGTTCCCGAAATCGGTAAATTGAGGTTGATCGGGACGCAAGCCCATCTGCGTAATCCTGGTTATTACGGCCTATGACTCTCGAGGTTCGTCGCCACACATCGGTTATAGCGCGCCGCGCGAGAATGACGACACAATCGATGCGGGGCACGGTGAATTCGTGACCGGCTGATCGCGGCCTATAAACGCCCCCGGGTGAATTTTTCGCTGGACTCTAAAATCCATACCCGCGACGGCCGTTGGCGAGTCATCGTGTGCACGAGGAATGATTATTGTGTTGTCTCTGAAGTGACGCTCCGATAGCAGAAGCTGGCAGCGAAAAGCGCGGGCAGGTGCGACATAACGTGCGACCCAGGACATTCGCTAAAGTACCCACACATCTCCTGACCTCCGAAAAAAGTCCTTGCCCGGCTCGACGCGAGTACGATTCGCTGCCTCCAGGCAACCGGAGAACAGGAGCCAGGGATGGAATGGTCGGTTGGGTCATT
>Ga0316222_1001085_pt1 | contig 35469 bp, 26 predicted proteins | sample TBH18011metaG_FD_206008 | JGI IMG/M metagenome (GOLD analysis project Ga0316222, IMG submission 206008) | Freshwater microbial communities from Trout Bog Lake, Wisconsin, USA - TBH18011 | ecosystem: Environmental > Aquatic > Freshwater > Lake > Hypolimnion/Profundal zone | place: USA: Wisconsin... | reverse complement strand
TCATCATCATGAAGTTTATTGAAATCGACTCTAATATAAGGAAAATTCCGTTCCGCGACAATCGGCATTACGACGGTGCGCAGGAATGCCCGCGAGCTCTCTCGTGATTTCCGGGCTGGTGGGCCGTAATTATACGGCGCTTCCTCCATCTCATTGATGACGACATTGACGCCACGATCATGAAGACGGTCAAGCATCGCCTTAAACAGACGAAGCCGTACCGGATCGGGCGTGAAGGTCACGACAACCGGTTCGTTCTCGCCCACCTCGTCATCCGCATCGGAGGCGGGAGCCGGTTTCATCTCGGCTTTCATCTCGGCCTGCTTGCGGCGGAAATATTCCGGGACCAATTCGATCCGGTAATAGGTCCCCCCCCGGAGGGTCAGGACCACTGAATTGACGCCCCCCTCGTCGGCAATGGCTTCGGCGCGGACCACGCCGGGGCGGCCGGCATATCGGGCTTCCACCTCCGCCATCTCCTGGGCGAGCGTCTTGGACACCGTGATGTCGGCATAGCCCTCCGGCCCCGTTCTCTTCTGCATCTGTGGCGCGATCATCCGATCAAGCAGCGCTTGCCGGATCGTGGCCCGATCCGCGAACAGTCGCAGGGGCGCCCGAGACCACGACACCGCTTCGACCAGCTTCGGGGCGGGCACGCCGGCGGCCAGCAACTTGGCGATGGCCGAGACCTTCAGCGGATAGACCCGGGGCCAGATTCGGAAGTCGCCGAAATTGGACTGTCCGATCGACCAGACCACGCGCGTTCCCGGCGGAATCGAATCGACGATGTCTTCGAGAAGGGCGAACTGGGTGGGGAGCCAGTTGGCAAAGGCGGCAAGATTAACCGATTTGGTGCCGGCCAGGGCATCGAACAGGTCGGGGTGCAGATCGGTGAAGGTCCGGCTGTCCCCGAGAAAAATGGTGTCATAGGCGGCCGGGTTAGCGAGGTAGGCCAAGACGCGCTCGTGCAGCGATCCGTTGGCGTCGGGGCGGTCTTGCAGGTAGCGCGCGCCATAGGCCGCGGCGCAGCCGAGATAAGCCGTGACGCTCAGGGTCAGGTAGAGGGCGATGCGGCCGCCAATGCCCAGGCGGTCGAGGGCGGTTTTGCCGCTCGGCCAGGCCGTGCCTTGCTGGACCCCGTCGCGGAGCAGGGAGGCAAGGCTTGCCAGGCCAGCCACGGTGAAAATGGCGTACAGCACCTTGGCCGGGAACGAAGGAATGCCGATGGGCAACGAGACCCTCAGGGCCTGAAGATGGTTTGGAAGCGGGTTGGCGAGCAGTTGGCCGTCATGGATGGTGAATGTTCCGGGTGGCAGATCCCGCGGTGTTCTTCCCGCCTCCGCCGTCGTCAGCATCGCGCCGCCCTGGCTGACCCGGATGGCTTCGATTGCGAACGAGACGCCGGCTTGTGGGACGGCCAGCGTCGATCCGACCTCCAAGATCGCCTCATGCCGGGGCAGAAGGCTTCCGTGACCGCGCTGCCACCGAACCGCAAGAGACGCCGCCATGAGAATGATCGCGGCCAGGATGAGAAACCGGGTGCGGTAACTCGGAATCACCAACGGGGTCACTCCTCGACAATCATTGGGCCGACCGTCACGGCGCTCGTTCCATCGGCATTGAAAATCTTGCGGATTTCAACGGCCTTGGCCGGCATGACCAGGGTTGTGTCCACGGGTCCCGAGGGCGGCGGGGTGAGGACGAGGCCGGCGGGAGCGATGGCGGAGCCGCGACTGTGCAGGCGGTCTCGCACGACCACGGCATTATCGATGATCTCGACCCGCCGTGAGAAGTCGTAGGTTTCACGGCCCTTGGTCACGGGGGCGGCGGACTGGTTGATGGCGGTTCGCGCCCGGAGGCGGTAGGCGTCGATCAGGGCTCGCATCAGGTAGGACGACCAGGCGAAGGAACTGCCCAGCCGCAGGATCAGTCGAGCGGGAAAGCTTGGGTAGAAGAACGCCGCCGGTCTCAGCGCCGAGCGCATTTCCAGGCCGCCGTCCTGCTCTTCCAAAGGGCGGTCGGTATCATAGCCCACGCTGCCCCAATGGCCAGAGGCGTCCCTGAGCGATACGCCGATATCTTCCGCCACCAGCGTTGCCCCGCGATAGACCCGCACCGCACCGCCGCCGGCGGGAGCGAAATAAACATGCAGATCGTCCCGATGAAAGGCGGCCACCAACGAATCGCGGCGGATGGTCCAGCCCTGGGGATAGCGCTGTTCGAAGGAGAGTGCCGGGACGCGGTCATGACGCTCGGTCATCAGGACCGCCGTCACCGCCAAATGCGACCAGCGGCAAAGGCGCAAATCGTCGGCGAGATAGGGGGCCAAGCCCTTGGGGCCGGGGCTGGCGGTGCGGAGCCGCGCCAGCAGGGCCGCGGCATCCTCGTCCCAGGCCGCCAGCAGGCCGAGACCGAGACGGCTGACATAGGGGTTGAGGCACAGGCCGGATTCCGGGCTGATGGTTCCGTCTGGATGGATATGCGGTCGCATGAAGGCGAACAGGCGGCGCATGGCGGGAATCGCCAGCCCGTCGCCGGTCACGGTCGCGTGGATCATCAGGTAGTCCAGCAGCACGCTGCAATAGCCCAGATCCATGCCGCCGATTTCGGGGAACCAGCCCTCCGATTGCTGGCGAGCCAGGGTGTCGTCGACGGCGGCCCGCGCCGCGGCCTTGAATGCGGCGTTTCCGGTGACCTCCCAGGCCAGGGCCAGGGCGGCGGCCGCCGCGGCTTCGTGATTGGCCTTGACGCGGTCGTTCCGACGGGCCAGCCAGCCGCCCGCCTTCGTCATCACTTCGGCCAGCACGGCTCGTTCCGCCGGTCGCAGCCGCTCTCCCATGAACCGTGCCGCCAGCCCGTAGGCGATGGTGGTGAATTCGGTGGCGGCAAAACCGCGTTCGCCCTTGTACCATTCGTCGTAGCAGCCTTCGGGATATTGCTGGCGGGCCAGTGCGCCCAGCGCCGCCGCGAAACCATCGTAAAGCCGCTCGACCGGCGCCAGCCGCCCGGCCGCCCGGGCCGGGTCGAAATGGGGGTGGGTCAGGAGTCCGAGGGTTGCGCCGGCCTCCTGGAAGCGGGCATCGGCGAATTCCGAGGTCTTGTCGCGCCAATAGGCATAGTGGAAGCAGCCGTGGCTGGGCGACAGGGCGTCGGCGTCCTGCATGGACAGCAGTCGCCAAGCGTTGTCGGCAACAAATGCGGCTTGATAGGCATAGTCGTCAGACGCGATCAATGTCATCGGATCTCCAAAGCGGGATAGCGGCGACGCCAGGCGGCAAACACGATCAGGGAATACAGCACACGGTAGTGGTTGGCACGGCCGCCGAGATGTTGGTCGATCATATGGCGGATTTCAGACGGATCGACCAGACCGTCGTGCCAGCCATCGTTGGCCAATAGCCCCATCAGGCGGTCGTGCAGCAGGGTCTTGAGCCAGCGGGCCACCGGGAAGGTGAAGCCCTGCTTCTTCTGGCGCAAGATCGCGTCGGGCAAGCCCCGGCGGGCGGCGGCTTGCTTCAACAGGTATTTCAGGGTGCCGCCCCGAATCTTGAGGCGGTCGGGCAGACGATTGGCGAATTCGATCAGCGGGACGGACAGGAACGGTGAGCGCACCTCCATGCCCATCTGCATGGCGGCACGATCGGTATGGGAGCATACGAATTCCGGAAGAAACATCTTCTGATAGAAGTACAGCATGCGTTGAATATCGCTGCTTCCCGCCACCGGTGCCATCACCTGATTCAGGCTGGGAAAGAACGGGCTGGTCGCCCCGGCCCCTCCCGTCAGGCGAGCGAGGTCGTCCTCGTTGAGCGCCGACAACCAGCGCGCACACCGTTCGGTCTCGGATGCGGGAAAGCCACGCAGATAGGAATCCAGCTTGAAGCGCAGTCCCATATAGCGGTCGCTGGGCGGCACCAGCCGCGCCGCCAGCTTCAGCGCGGCGATGGCGCCGTCCGGCAGGGCGGCCAGCACGCGTGCCGGCCGCAAGCCGGCGAAGGGGGCGTAGCCGGCGAACAGTTCGTCGCCGCCATCCCCCGCCAGTCCCACCGTCATGTACGGTCGGCACGACCGGGCCAGAAAGTAGGCATTGACCCAGCCGGGGTCGGCGTGAGGCTCGTCGCTGAGGGCGAGAGCGGACTCCAGGCACTCCGCCACGCTGTCGTGTCCCATGACGAAGCGGTGGAACTCCTCAATTCCGAGATGGAGGGCCAGAGTCTCGGCTTTGGCGCTTTCGTCGAAATCGGCCTCCCCCATGGCGACACAGAACGCCCGCACATGGGGATTGGCCTGCTTGCAATAGTCCATGACCAGCGACGAATCGATGCCGCCGGACAAAAAGACGCCATAGGGGACGTCGCAGCGCATGGATTGGACGCAAGATCGGGAGAACAGCCGATCAAACTCGTCAAGAGCCTCGATGTCGCTGATGTCGAGGCGGTCGCGGCCTGGCACCGAATCCCAGTACCGTTCTTCGGTCGCCCGTCCATTCTCGATGGTCAGCAGGCAGCCGGGCAGCAGTTTGCGAATACCGGCCACCGGGGTTTCATCCCAGGCGTAATAGCCCCGCGCCATAAAACGGTGGAAGGCGCCAAGGTCGAGGGTGGGTGGGTGGTTCGGAAGCGAGAGGAGGGCGCGTAATTCAGAGGCGAAGGCAATTCCGCCAGCCCCCTCGGACCAGTAGAGCGGCTTCTGCCCCAGGGGGTCTCGGAACAGAATCGTGCGGCCGAGGGTTCGATCATGCCAGGCGCCGGCAAACATGCCATCGAAGCGGTTTAGGGCTTGGCGGCCCCAACGCTTCAGCGCCTCAAGCACCACTTCGGTGTCCGACGATGTTCGAAAGGGAACGCCCTCGGCCTCCAACTCGGCTTTCAGTTCGAGGTAGTTGTAGACTTCGCCGTTATAGATCAGGACGTGGCGGCCGGAATCGTCCTGGAAGGGCTGGTTCGCCGTCGCGGACAGATCGATAATGGACAGGCGCCGGTGGCCGAGATAGGTGCCTCCCGCCGTCCAGCCGCCCTGATTGTCAGGTCCGCGATGGGCCAAGGTGGCGGTGGCAGCTTCGAACGCTTTGACTTCAGCCGGCGACAGGGCGCGATCAAACCCGGCGAATCCGAACAGGCCGCACATCTCCCCTCCCCAGTCCTCAATCAGGGAATATCCCCTCGATCAGGCAAATATACGCTCTTGCCGCAAGGCATAGGTCATCCGCAACGGCTGTTCCACATCAAGGGCGACGTCGAAAAAGTCCTCCTCGCGCAGATTCTTCCAGCACGCCCATTTATCTACGCCACCGGACTTCTTGTGGCGGCCCAGGAGCAGAACCATGGCCGCCAGGACATAGTCGCGAAGGTGACGGATGTTGGCGATCCGCTTCAGCATGCGGAACGCGGCCTTGGGGCGCAGATAGAACCGGCGAAAGGCGTAGCGCTCGAAGGCATAGATCGCCGCAGCCGAAATCTGCGGCTGCTCGACCATCACTTCCCCCTGGCCGTAGGCGTACCAGTTGCGATGCTTCAACCAGCCCTTTTCCGCCGCCTCTCTGAACAGGGCCGAGCCCGGATAGGGGGTGGAAATGTTCAACTGGAACAGATCCACGTCCAGTTCCATGGCGAAATCGAGGGTGTCCTCCATGGACTGGAGGGTTTCTTCCATGTTGCCGATGATGAAGGAACCGCGCACTTCGAGTCCGTGCTTATGGGCGATGCGGACGGTTTCCTTGTAGCGTTCGCGGTCGATGGTCTTGCCGATGCGGGCCGCGACCCGTTCGTTTCCGGTTTCGACCCCCATCAGCACCTGATGGCATCCCGCCTTCTTCATGGCGATCGCCATATCCTCGGAGAAGCAGTCGCCCCGGATATAGGCGGTCCAACTAACCCCCAGATCGGCCTGGGACAGCTTTTGGCAAAAGGCCAGAACGTTCTGTTTGAACACGGTGAACGTGTCGTCATAGAACTGGATTTGACGGATGCCGTATTTCTGGCGCAGCAGCTTGATCTGCTCGACCGCCCGGCCGGGGTCGCGGGTTCGAAGCGTGGTGCGAGCCGAGTTGCAGAACGAGCACTTTCCCGGGCAGCCGCGCGTCATCAGCATGTTGATGGCGGGCAGATTGCGGTACGAGCCGACCGCGGGGAAATAGTTCTTGAAGTCCACGAGGTGGTAAGCCGGGAACGGAAAGCGGTCCAGGTCCATGGTGAGCGGGCGCGGCGGGTTATGGCGGATGCTCTCGCCGTCGCGCCAGCTCAGCCCTGCGATATCCGCGAAAGGCTTGCCGTCCAGCACGTCTCGCATCAATTCCTCGCCGTCACCGCGGCAGACCGCGTTAAAAGCTGAATTCTTCAGCATGCTCTCCGGCATGGCCTCGGCGTGGACGCCGCCGGCCACAATGACGCAGTCGGGACTCTCTTCCTTGCAGATGCGCGCGATCTTGTGGGCGGGAATCGACATGTTGGTCAAGACACTGATGCCGATGAAGCGGGGGCGATGGTGGCGCAGACGGAGGCGGAGATCGGCGTCATCCAGCTTTTCACCGTGAATGTCGCAGACCGCCACCCGGCGGCCCAGGGACTCCAGATAGGCGGCGATGGAGAGGATGCCCAACGGCGGCAGGCTGTTTTGCAAGATCGCCCGGTCGTCGAGCACAGCCCAGGGCGGGTAGATGAAAAGAACATCCAAGCGGTCGGACATGGTGTCGCCCCAGCAGTAAGGGAACCGTCAGATGGTCGGCGGACGTGGCCCACGCCGTGGATCCGATGGGACCAACCGGGTGGCTAATGCCACAACTGCATGCGCGATGGCAACAAGATCAGCGGTAACGGCTGCCGGCGGCTTTGTTTTTCCGGCCCAGGCGGTTCATCACGAAATAGTCGAACCCGGCTCTCACCAGCCGGATCTTGCGCTCGATCGGCAGGGGCCAGACCAGCCGGCTCATCACGCCGATGGTATGGGGGCGCAGGTAAAAGGTGGAGAAGGCTTCTTGCGCCAGGGACTCCACCGTCTCGCGGCTCATTGTGTCGGGGACCCAGACGCTTTCCTGGTTCTGGAGCAGATTGTTGCGGTAGCGGGGGTCCACGATCCATTTGCCGGTCGTATGGCACAGATCGTAGATGGGCGTACCTTCGTAGGGCTCGAAGACGGGAAAGAGCGCCTGGGACAGACTGCTGGCAGCGGCCGCGCGGATGGTGGAGCGCAGATCGGCCTCGGTCTCGCCGGGGAGACCGATCATGAAACTGGCGCAGGTGATTATCCCGGCATCGGTGGCCTGGGCAATGCCATCAATGCATTGCTGGACGGTGAAGCCCTTCTTCAGGAGAGACAGAGTCTTGTCATTGAGGGACTCGCAGCCGAAGGTGATGCAATAGCATCCGGCGTCGCGCATCCGTTCCAGCAGTTCGGGGTCTACCGCATCCACCCGGCTGAAGCACTTCCATTCGATCTTGAGGTTGCGGGTCATGATCTCGCGGCAAATCTCCAGTGTCCGCTTCCGGTTGAGCGAGAACGTGTCATCGTAAAAAATGAACGAGGAGATGCCGATCGAAGCGTAATAGCCCAACAAATCCACGAAGGTTGCCGGGGAAAGCGTCCGGACCCGCCGGCCGTTGACTTCGGCAGCGGCGCAAAAGGTGCACTTGTAAGGACAGCCGCGGGCGCTGACCACATTGACCACCGTCTTTCCCCGGATGTGGATCGCGGGATAAAACCGGTCCAGCGGATACCACTTATCCAGCTTGATCGGTGGCAGCGCATCGATATCCTTGACCAGACGCAGAGGCAGGCCCGCGTCCGGCAATGGCTCCGTCAGGCCGACGACGCCCTCGATACCGCCGGGCAGACGGCCATCGGCCAGGGCCTGGGCGAAGTCGACGATGGACTCATCCGCCTCGCCGATGAAGATGTAGTCGATGGTGTCGGTGCGAAAGCGCTGTGGGGCCAGCGTGACCTGCGGGCCACCGACGCAGACGATGACGTCGGGCAGCTCGCGTTTGATGGCGGCGGCGTAAGCGAAGGTCTTGGCCATGGTCGTGATGTAGACCGAGAACCCGACGACCCGGAAACCGCCCTGGCGGATGGCGTCGATCAGGCTGCGTTCGGTCAGCCCCTGGATGTGGGCATCGCGGATGGTCGCGTGGAAGCCCACCAGATCCAGGGCGGACGCCACCGCCGCCAGACCCAACTGGGGCAATTCCGCCCCCGAGCGGGAGAGAGCGCCATATTCGGACTCGGGTCCATCCGTTGGATTCACAAGCAAAAACCGGGGAGGAGTCATTGTCCCTACTCTGGCGATTTGCCGGCCGCATTGGCCCGCGTGACGCCAGCTATAGAGCCTTTTTCTCCTCGCTTTCAAGTCGCCTAGATATCAAGACGGCGGAAGATAGCCCAGGGCATGTGGGCGAGCAGGGTCATGATTCCCCGCCACCACCACGGCAGATAGCAGGCGCCCAGGTCGCGGCCCAGGTTGGCGATGACGGTATGGGCGGCCTTTTCGGCCGACAGGGCGGGAAACGGCAACCGCTGACCAAAGGTCAGGGATGTGGACAGGAAACCCAGTCGGTAGAACTGGACCTTTGCCCCTCCCTCACCGGCCAGCCAGTGGCGGCAGGACTCGAAATAGCCTTCCAACCCCCGTTTGGCGGCGCCGTAGACCATGTTGGAGCGGCGGCCACGCACGGCGGCAACGGACCCCATCCCGACGAGGTTTGCCCGTGGATTGGTAGCAAGGTCGCCCAGGAAGGCGTTGGCAATCAGCAGGGCCGAGGTCATGTTGACCGCCACCAGCCGCTCGACCATCTCGGGCGGCACGGGGCCCCGGTCGCGCGCAAGATCGCTGAACCCGGCCACCAGCATCAGATCATCCAACCCGCCCAGCGCCGCCATCACGCGGTCGCGCAATGCGGCAGCATCGACCCGGGCGAGGTCGGTTGCCATCCAGGTCACTTTGGCGTTGAAGCGGATGGAGAGATCGGCCGCCAGTGGCGCCAGATCCTGGCCGTCGGACGCCACCAGGAACAAGGTGTGGCCGACCTCGGCCATTTGCTCTGCCAGGGCGCGGCCAAGTCCGGCAGAAGCGCCGACAATAAGACTCCGTCTCATAGGTCCAGCCTTCGCGACAGTTCGGACGCGAACAGCCGGCGAGGGTCGAAGGCCGCAAGACGGGCGCGGAATTGATCGTAGTCGGGAAACTGGCGCCGTGCCGTCGCCGCCGAAAGCCGGCCGTCCTTGATGACGCAGGTCTTGCCCCCGACCGAGCAGTTAAGCTCATCCAACTCGGCGGCGAGAGCCCGGGACTCGGGCGTGTCGGGCAGGTCGATGGAGAAACTGAACCCTTCGCCGTCGTAATGAAGCAGATGGTTGCGGCCGCCGTCGAACGCCTTGAGGGTCGTCAGGGCGACCGGCGCTCCGTGACGGGCCAGGATGCGGCGGAAATCGGGCAGATAGCTGGCGACCGCATCGGCGGGCAGCAAGACCTGTTGCTCGAAGAAACCGGCGTTGCCGAAAAAATGAAAATAGCTCTCCTTGCCCATGGCGGGAAACAGGAAGTCGGCAAGCGGGATCCGACGTGGGCCACGATGGCGCAGCGCCTGGGCGCGGTAGACCCGGTTGACCCAAGGCAGGGTCTGGGCTCGAAACAGCGGCAGGCGTTTGATCTCAGATCCGCTGGGGTCAAGCCGTCCGGGGAGTGTCGGCATGGAGGACAGGGGAACCCCCGGTGCGGTGCGGGCCAAGGTGATGAAGCCGTTTCCCCGCGTATCGTGGCTTGGCCGTGACAGGTCAAGCCAGGCATAGAGCATGTCCGCCTGGTCCTTGAGCCGGGCGATCTCGGCGAAGGCTTCTTCCAGCGAGGCAATCGGCAGGTGCTCTTCGCTGACTTCGGTGCCTTCCAGCGGCATCAACGCCAGCCGCGCCGACAAAATAATGCCGGTCAGTCCCAATCCTCCGATGGTCAGATCGAACGCCTCGGCATTGTCCGTCTCGGAGCACTCAAGGATACCATGGTCGGGATGGCGCAGCCGGAGCGACAGGACGTGGCGTCCGAACACCCCTTCGCGCATATGGTTCTTACCGTGGACGTTGCCGGCGATACAGCCGCCGATGGTGATGGTCGGGTAGCCGGGTTGGACCGGCAGCCGCAGCCCTCTCGGGGCCAGGAACGAGTACAGCTTGCCGACGGTGCAGCCGACCTCGACCTCGATCCAGCCTTGGGCGGAGTCAAATCCTAAGATGCGGTCGAAGCGGCCCATGCCGATGGAGGTGCCGCCTTGGGCGAAACTGGCCCCCACATAGGACAGGCCGGAGCCGCGCGCGATGGTCGCTTCTTCCGGCCGGAGCATCAGGACATCCCGCCAGCGGTCGGGTTGGAGGAACTCACATTCGGCCCGTGTGCCACGATCCAGGCTTACGAAGGTGGTTCTCAAGATTCGTCATCCCGTTCTTCCATCAAATCGACGATATCGTTGATTCGGGTGCGGATGACGTGATGCAGGAAAAAGTCGCAGACGAAGCCGGTGAGAAAGATGAACACTCCCAGCATCATGGTGGTCATGGCCAAGGCCAGCAATGGCCGGTTCTGGACCTTGAAACTGTCGCCGAGGCCGAACCAGTAAAGCGACTGTTCTCCCGTGAACCACGCCAGCATCAGGATACTGGGGAGGATCACCGCCAGACTGGCCACACCAAAGAAGTGCAAGGGGTTGAGCGCGTATTTGTGGGTAAACAGCAGCGACAACAGATCGAACAGGCCTTGCCAACGAAAGGTCTGGAATTTCGAAGCGCCGTATTTCCTGCCCATATTGGCGATCGCGACTTCGGTCACCTTGTATCCCGCCAGATGGGCCTGAAGCGGCAAAAAGCGGTGATATTGGCCGTAAACCACCAGACTGCGCAGAACCTTGCTGCGGTATGCCTTCATGCCGCAATTCTGATCATGGAGGTTCAGGCCGCTAAGGCGGCGGATGGCCATGTTGTAGAACCGCGAGCCAAGCTTGCGCACATTTTGATCCTGCCGCTTAATGCGCCAGCCGTTCACCATGTCCCAACCCTCGGCGATCTTGGCGGCCAGGGTGGGAATGTCCTCGGGCGGGTCTTGCAGATCGCCGTCCATGGTGATGACGACCTTGCCGCGCGCGGTGCGAAATCCCGCCATCAGGGCCAGGGATTTGCCGCAATTGCGTCGAAGTCTGATGGTGCGGACATAGGGGTGAGTGGCGGCGAGAGTCTTGAGGAGCGAACGGGTGTCGTCGATGGAGCCGTCATCGACGAATATGATCTCGAAAGCATTGTCCATACCCATGCCGGCAAGGGCGGCGGCGGTCCGTGCGGTCAACTCGAGCAAGCCGTCCTGCTCGCAATAGACCGGAATGATGACGGAATATTCGCACATTCGCGGGCTCTCATCCCTTGGTTTGGACCGCACTTTGGCCACTTGCGCGTACATTAGCCGCTGATCGTCCACGGTCAAGACATCTGTCGATCATCGTGCGGCGAAAGCCGCGGCGCGGACGTCAGCTCCGCCGTCCGCCGCTTGATACCAACTTTCGGTGATCGGGCCGCCTTGCGGCCGACCACGTCCCGATGAGTCGCTCTCATCGAGACGTGGTATGGGAGGGGGAACGGGGTTGAACGTCATGTCGCGCGCGAGTACCTTGCGACCCCAATCGTGGAGCGCCACGACAACAAGGGGGGGCCTCATGGCCGGTTCTGGATTGGTGCGGTTACCGGTTTTTGAAGATTCAGAGGCCGGCACCCTTGCCGTTGCCGAAGTTGGCCCTCAGGTGCCGTTCGTCATCCGCCGCATCTTCCACATGTTTGACATGCCGGTCGGAAGCCATCGCGGCGGCCATGCGCACCGGCGGTGCCAGCAATTCCTCCTCGCCATGGCGGGACGTTTGCAGGTGGCGACCCGATCCGCCGAGGGGACGCAAACCGTTCTTCTCTCTCGTCCCGATCAAGGGCTTTACGTTCCCGCGATGACGTGGCTTGACGTGATTGCCGTGGACCCGGGCAGTGTCTGCCTGGTTCTGGCGTCGGACGCTTACGACGCGGCCGATTACATCCATGATCCGGCAGAGTTCGATCAGTTGGTCGGGGGCGGCTGAACCGTCAGGCCCGTGCCGCGACATTGTCCACGTACCATCGATAGGCCTGCTCCATCCCATCCATGAAGGGAGTCGGGGGGGTCCAACCCATGCCGGCCAATTTGGAGATATCCATGACCTTGCGCGGCGTGCCATCGGGTTTCGAGGTATCGAAGGTGAAGCGCCCCTTGTAACCCGCCGTTTCGGCGATGGCTTCAGCCAACTGGCGGATGCTGATTTCACGGCCGGTGCCCAGATTGATATGGGTCTCTCCCGAATAGTGTTTCATGAGAAAGACCAGCCCGTCGGCCAAATCCTCAGAGAACAGGAATTCACGCAACGGTGTGCCCGTGCCCCAAATCTCGATATCCGGGCGGTTTTCCTGCTTGGCGGCGTGGATCTTCATGATGAGAGCGGCCACCACATGACCCTGGGTCAGATCGTAACGATCTCCCAGACCGTAAAGATTGGTGGGCATGGCCGAAATGAAATCGCAGCTGTACTGGCGGCGATAGGCCTGGCACATCTTGATGCCGGCGATCTTGGCGACGGCGTACCACTCGTTGGTGGGTTCCAGCGGACCGGTCAGCAGCATCTCCTCGGCAGTCGGCTGGGGGGCCATGCGCGGGTAAATGCACGATGAGCCAAGGAACAGCAGCTTTTCCACCCCACTGGCATGGGCGGAATGGATCAGATTGGTCTCAATAACAAGGTTGTCGTAAAGGAATTCTGCCGGCCTGGTCGAATTGGCCATGATGCCGCCGACCGTGGCGGCGGCAATGAAGACGGCGTGCGGCCGGTGGCGCGACATCCACGCCTCGACATCGGCTTGACGACGGAGGTCGACGTCATCACGCCCTGCCGTAAGGATGTCGCAACCTTCGCAACCGAGGCGGCGAATAATCGCGGAGCCGGCCATCCCACGATGGCCAGCGACAAACACCCGCTTTCCCGTCAGTTCGTATAATGTGTCAGACACGTCCGCCATCCCCATGATTCGTGGTTGTCAAGTCGGCCTCCACCATCTCGCGAACCAGATCTTCGAAGCCGGTGGTATGGGTCCAGCCCAAAGCCCTATGAGCCTTGCCGGCATCTCCGATCAGCATATCCACTTCGGTCGGACGGAAATAGCGCGGGTCGATCTCGATCAGCACCTTGCCTGTGGACTCGTCGATGCCCTGTTCTTCGAGCCCCTTGCCGCGCCAAATGATCTTGGTTCCGACGCAGGCAAAGGCCAGTTCGACGAATTCCCGCACGCTGTGGGTCTCCCCGGTGGCCAGGACATAATCGTCGCCATGGGGGTGTTGCAGCATGGCCCACATGCCGCGGACATAGTCGCGGGCATGGCCCCAATCACGTTTGGCGTCCAGATAGCCTAGAAAGAACTTATCCAGTTCCCCGCGTTTGATGGCGGCAACCGCGCGCGTGATCTTGCGGGTCACGAAGGTCTCGCCGCGGATCGGACTTTCATGGTTGAACAGGATGCCGTTGCTGGCATGAAAGCCGTAGGCCTCGCGGTAATTGACCGTGATCCAGTAGGCGTAGAGCTTGGCGACGGCGTAGGGGCTGCGAGGATAGAACGGCGTCGTCTCGCGCTGGGGGGTTTCCTGGACCTGACCGAACAATTCGGATGTCGAGGCTTGATAGAAGCGGGTCTTGTCCTTGAGACCGAGGATGCGAATGGTTTCCAGCAGACGCAACGTCCCCAATGCATCGGCATTGGCTGTGTATTCCGGGGTTTCGAAGCTGACCTGAACATGGCTCTGGGCCGCCAAATTATAAATTTCGTCAGGCTGGACTTCCTGCATGATCCGGACAAGATTGGTGGCGTCCGTCAGGTCTCCGTAATGCAGAAAAAAGCGGGTATCCCGGTCATGGGGGTCGCGGTAAAGATGATCGATCCGGCTGGTGTTGAACGATGACGACCGCCGTTTGATGCCGTGAACGACATAGTCTTTCTCAAGCAGGAGTTCCGCGAGGTAGGCACCATCTTGGCCCGTGATACCGGAAACCAAAGCTACTTTCGCCATTCAGCCAAGCCCTTAGGTGATAACGTGATCGGTTGACTTTATGTCGATGCGGGGTGCAAATGTCCAAACCTTTATCCCAATGGCGCGCCGCATCCTTATGATCGGAGGTGCTCGATCCCCAGTTCGTCACGGCTGCCACGATGCCGGCATTGGACGAGGTGGTTCGGGTTGAGTGTCCCGCTGCCGGCCTGTTCGTGGCGGAAATCGGGCGGGCCATGGGGAGAGGATCATGAAGTTTCTGGTTACCGGTGGTGCCGGCTTTATTGGGTCGTCGGTCTGCCGCCACATTCTGGCCTCGGGTCCCCATGAGGTGGTCAATGTCGACCGGCTCAGCTATGCCGCCAATCCCCTGACCGTGGCCGAACTGGACGCCATGGCGAGTTATACCCTCGAACGGGTGGACATCGCAGACCGGCATGCCCTTGCCGAGGTGTTCGAGCGTCACCGGCCCGACAAGGTCATTCACTTAGCTGCCGAATCCCATGTGGACAGATCCATCGACGCGCCGGCCCAGTTCATCGACACCAATATCGTCGGCACCTTCCATCTGCTTGAGGCGGCGTCGCACCATTTTCAATCCCTGAATGGCGCTTCGCGGGACAGCTTCCGCTTCCTCCATGTGTCGACCGACGAGGTTTACGGATCGCTGGGCGAGAGCGATCGGTTCAGCGAGACCAGCCGCTATGCCCCCAATTCGCCCTATGCGGCCAGCAAGGCCGCCGCCGACCATCTGGCGAGGGCGTGGCGGGTGACCTATGGCCTGCCCGTGGTCGTGACCAACTGTTCCAATAATTACGGCCCGCGTCAGTTCCCCGAGAAGCTGATCCCCCTCCTGATCCTGAATGGTCGCGCTGGCAAGGCGTTGCCGATCTATGGCGATGGTTTGCAGGTTCGCGACTGGCTGTTCGTGGAAGATCACGCGCGGGCGCTGGTCGAACTGGCTCTGCGGGCCGAGCCAGGGAGCAGCTTCATGATCGGCGGCGACTGTGAAAAGACCAATCTGGAAATTGTCCATGCCGTTTGCGCTGAACTGGACAGGGCGCTTCCCGGGTCGCCTCATCGGCCGCATGCGCGCCTGATCACCGCCGTCGCCGACCGCCCCGGCCATGATCGCCGCTATGCCGCCGACGCCAGCTTGATTCGAAGCGTTATCGGCTGGCGGCCACTCGTGAGCCTGGAGGAGGGGCTGGGACGGACGGTGCGCTGGTACCTTGATCACCCCGAATGGTGCGGGGCCTGCGGAGAGGGCGCTCGCCAACGCCAGGGTTTGCGGCTAGAGCAGGCCCTATAGCCGCCGGCGCCGTCCAGCGACGGCATCGCCGGTGCGCCTGGCCCCTCCGGGAGCGCAGGGCCGGCCATTGCGCAACGGGAGCATGACGCCGTCCGTCAGCCCTGCTAAACAGGGGCAGGTTCAGCGGGGAGGGGACGAGCGTCGTGTGCGGCATAGCCGGGATGATCGGGCCAGGGGTCCATGGCGGGGTGCTGGGCGCCATGGGCGGCGCCATGGCCCATCGCGGTCCCGACGGAACCGGATTGTGGCTGTCGCCCGACGGCATGGTCGGGCTGGCCCACCGTCGTCTGTCCATCCTCGACCTGACCGAAAGCGCCGGCCAGCCCATGGTCAATGAGGACGGCGCGGTGGTCGTCACCTTCAACGGCGAGATCTACAATCACCTGGATCTGCGCCGTCAGTTGATGGCGGCCGGTCATGTCTTTCGCACCGATCACGCCGATACCGAGGTGCTGGTGCATGGTTACGAGCAGTGGGGAGCGGACGGGCTGCTGACCCGCCTGTCCGGCATGTTTGCCTTCGCCCTGTGGGATCGGGCGGCCGGCCGGCTGCTGCTGGCCCGCGACCGGGTCGGCATCAAGCCGCTCTATTTCTCGCGCGTCAACGGGACCTTGGTGTTCGCCTCCGAGATCAAGGCGCTGCTGGTTCACCCCGAACTGGAGCGCGATGTCTGCGCCCCCGCCCTGTGGCACACCCTGTCCTTTCTGACCCCTCCGGCACCGCTGACCCTGTTCGACGGGGTGTTCAAGCTGCCGGCCGGTCACCTGCTGGAGGTGGATGTCACCGCCCGGGTGTCGGCGCGGCGGTGGTGGCGGGCGGTGCCCGGCCAGGGAGAGCCCATACCGACCGGTCTGTCTATCCCGGCGCGGCGCGATTTCCTCGTCCAGGGCATCCGCTCCCGGCTGGAGGCGGCGGTGGCCAGCCATCTGGCCGCCGATGTGCCGGTGGGAGCCTTCCTGTCGGGCGGTCTGGATTCCTCGGCACTGGTGGGGCTGATGAGCCGGCTGGCCGGTGGGCGGGTCAACACCTTCACCATCGGCTTTTCCGACCACCGCCACCTGAACGAGCTGGACTGGGCCGAGACGGTGGCGCGGCATTTCGGCACCAGCCATCATGTGGTGAGCATCTCCGGCGCGGACATGGAGGGCTACCTGGACGAACTGGTCCACACCCAGGACGAGCCCATCGCCGACTGGGTCTGCATCCCGCTGCATTTCGTCTCGGCGGCGGTGCGCCAAGCCGGGGTCAAGGTGGTGCAAGTGGGCGAGGGGGCCGATGAGCTGTTCTGCGGCTATCCCAGTTGGATGACTTGGCTGGATCTGCACGCCCGGGCCTGGGGACCGTGGCGCCAATGGATGCCGCGGCCGCTGCGGGCGCTGGCGGCGGAGGTCGCGGGCCTGGTCGCCTGGGCGCGGCCCGATCTGGGGGCCAGACTCGACATCGTGCGCCGGGCGGCGGAGCCGGATGGCGAGTTGTTCTGGACCGGCGCGGTGTCGCTGTGGGATGGTCAGAAGCGGGCGCTGATTCCCGACCCGCAACCGTTCGCCGCCACTGGACGGGCGGCGGAGATGGCGGATCTGGGTCTGCTGCCGGACTTCTGGCTGGGCCCCGACAGCGCGGCGGTGCCGCGCGCCTTCATGGCCGAATTCGACCGCGACTGTCCCGGTTGCGATCAGCTGACCCGCATGACCCATGCCGAGTTCCGCCTGCGCCTGCCGGAATTGCTGCTGATGCGGGTCGATAAGATCACCATGGGCCAGTCCATCGAGGCCCGGGTGCCGTTCCTCGACCGCGATCTGGTGGAGTTCGCCCTGGGCATTCCCCAGGCCGACAAGGTGGCGGGCGGGGCCAAGGCCCTGCTAAAGCAGGCGATGCGCGGTCTGCTGCCCGACACCATCATCGATCGGCCCAAGATGGGCTTCGGCGCCCCCATGGCCCAATGGCTGAGGGGCGGGTTCGGCCGCCGGGTGGAAAGCGAGATTCTATCGTCCACTCTGCTGGACCGCTTCGGCTTCTCCAAAAAGGCGGTGGCGGCCATGATCAACGATCACCGCCAGGGCCGCCGCGACACCTCGCTGCCGATCTGGGTGCTGTACAACACGGTGGCCTGGCACCGCAAATGGATCGGCGATGCTCCCCGGAGCCGTCGCCTGGGCGGCTGCTGCAACTGATCCCGGGTCACTCGTCGGCGACGGCGAGCAGGACCCGCGCGGTGGCATCGGCCGTGCGTTGCCAGTTGAACCGCCCGGCGCGCTCGACGCCCCGCGCCGATTGGGCTCGCCACAGGTCACGATCCTCGAACAGCCGGGCGATGGCTTCGGCGAACTGGACGGCATTCCCCGCCTCCGCGTACAAGGCGGCCTCGCCCGCCACTTCCGGCATGGCGCTGATATTGGAACACACCACCGGCAGCCCCGAGGCCATGGCTTCAAGCAAGGGATTGCCGAAGGTCTCGACCACGGACGGGAAGACGAAGACGTCGGCCCGCTGATAGAGCTCCGTCACCTGGGAGGCCTGCACACTGCCCAGGAAGTTGATCCGCCCGGCGATGCCGAGGCTCGCGCAAAGCTGATTCAGGCGCTCGAAATACTCCGGGTCGAGGGTGCGGCCGGCGATATCCAGCGCGATGTCGGGATAGGAGCGCGACAACAGCGCCACCGCAGCGATCGCGGTCTCCAGATTCTTCTGGATATAGATATCCGAGACGGCGAGAAGGCGGTGGGGATGCCGTCCGCGTTCGTCCATGGGCGGCCGGAACAAGGGACTGACCCCATGGGGGACGACAACAAACCGAAGATCCGCTTTGGTTCGAAACGCCGTCGTGAATGTGGTGCAGGCGTGATGCGAGACGGTGATTGCCCGCCGGCAGGACAGGAAAGACAGCCATGACAGCATCTTCACCCCAAGCCAATAGAACCGTTTGGCAGCGCGCGCGTCGATGGTGCTGACATCGAAGGAGTTGCGCAGCAGGATGACGGTCTTCGCCCCCCAAACCGGCCCGTAATTGGCCGGCGAAAAGACGACATCGGCGCCCAGCTCGCGGGCCAGGCGGGGCAGGGCGAACTGCTCCTGGATCAGGACGGTGGCCAGGCGCGAGGTCTCCGGCAGGACGTGCAGCGGGATATCGGCGGCAATGTCCCGCACCATCTCGTCCTGACCGCGCTGGATGGCGATATGAAGGACGAGGTCGTCGCGTCGCGCCAGCAGAGGCAGAACATTGCGGAGATAGGTGACGCCGCCGCCGCTCTTGGCATGAACGGCGTTGATCAGCACCGTCGTCTTGCGCCGGCCGACGGCCTGGGCCGGCAAGGTGACCCCGTCGAGACCCGTCGTGATCTTTTGGGCATGCGCCTTCCAGGTATGGCGGTCCAGAACGCGGGCGCGACCATTGGCGCCACAGGCCCGGCGCCATTCCGGCCGCTCGGCCAGGAAGGCCAGCGCCGCCGCGAGGCCGATCGGGTCGGCGGGTTCCACCAGGATGCCCGGGATATCGGACGGAGGGGGGCCATCCATCCCGGCGAGTTGCTCGACCGAGGGGGCCCCGCCCAAGACCTCGGCGATCTGGCCCATGCGGCTGGCCACCACCGGGCGACCCATGGCCATATACTCGAACAGCTTGGTCGGAGAGCCGAAAAACGCCGATGAATCGATATTGGGAACGTGCGGCGCCAGCAGAATATCGGAGGCGGCAAGGGTGAGCGGAATCTCCGCCGGGGCCAAAAGGCCGGTGAAGGTGCAGTGATCGCCGACCCCATTCTCCGCCAGTTCGGCCTCGACCGCCATCCGGCCGACCCCATCGCCGATGAAGACGAGATGGAGATTGGAGACGCCCTCCCCCTTCCGTAACGCGATCAGGGCCTGGGCGGCGACCATGGCGCCGTGCCAGGGGCCGAACGTGCCGACGAAGGTGGCGACGACGGCAGTGGCGGGAATGCCGTGCCGAACGCGGATGGCGTCGGTTTGTTCGACCGTGAAGCGCGCCGGGTCGAAACGGCAGGGATCGACGCCGTTGGGGCAGATGACGATTCGCTCGGGCTCGATGCCCCGGGCGATCAGCTCTTCCCGCAGCGGTGTCGAGACGGTGATGATCAAGTCGGCGTGGCGGAGCGCCGCGTCTTCCGCCAGCCGGGCCATTCGGGGAAATTTAAGGGGGCTGCCCCAATGGGAACTGATCCAGACCTCGGACCCGTTATATTCGATCACCAATGGGACGCCGAGGCGGCGCGATATGCCGATGGCGGCGGTGCTGCCCAAGGTCAGACGATGGTAGAGGAACGCGATGTCACGGCGATGCTGCCGCCGCCCCCAGCGCTTCAGGATGTGTTCGTAGCGAAGGATGTTGATTTCGCGAGGGTAGACGAAGCCGAACGGCAAGGGCAGGCGGTGGACGATGAGGTGGGGAATCCCGGCGAGTTCAGGCGCCTCCGTCGGGGACACGTAGACCACCGAGTGGCCGCATTCCTCCAGACCGGAGATGACGCCGACGGTATGGGCCACCGATCCCCCGGCGAACACCCCGCTCCAAAGATTGGCCTTGAGGTAGAGGACGTCGTCGTCTTGCCCCGTGGCCCGGGGCTGGTGCCGCGGCGTCTTGACCAGCCTATTCAGCAGGAGAAAATGCCATGGCAGCGCCACCACCGTAAGAGCCGCCCGCAGGGCCAGTGACGGCAGCCCGGCCAGAACGGACACAGTCCCCTCCGGTTGCAGCCGAAACCCAGGATCGACACGAAGACACACCCGGTGTTTCGTCAGCGCGGCGATCAGACGCAACAGCGGTAGAAACGGCGCCAGGTCCGGACTGGGGTTGGGGAGGTAAACCGTATCGACACGAAGTGTAAGAGCCCAGCGAAAGACAGCAATTCCTCCGCCGACATTGAGCGAGGAGATGACTTCGTTACTTACGGGATGACCAACCGCCTGCGATAAATCATCGACGTAGGAGCGCAAGAGTGGGTAATAGGAGAGAACGATGCTCTGCACAATAATTGCTCCAGCGGATGGCCCCTTCGCCCATGGTAATAACCCAATGATCGCGCCAAAGAAAGGCGCAGCCGGTTGAAGACGGCGCGGCTTGCGTTTACCCTCCTCCGACATTTCATGAAAGGGCGCCAGCCATGAAGCAGATCCTGATCCGCTCCGGTCAGGCGGTGGTTGAGGATGTCCCGGCTCCCCAGGCCGGTCCGGGAGAGATCCTGGTGGCGGTCGCCCGGTCCTGCGTTTCGGTGGGTACCGAAGGCGCCGGCATGGCGCTGTCGGGGATGCCGCTCTATCGCCGGGCCTTGAAGCAGCCGCAGCATGTCAGGCGGGTGCTGGAGATCGTGCGCGACCAGGGTCTCGCCGCCGCCATCGGCCGGGTCAAAGGCCAGTTGGAGGCCGGAACCCCCACCGGCTATTCCGCCGCCGGCACCGTCATCGCCGTGGGCGAGCGGGTCGAGGGCTTTGCTGTCGGTGACCGGGTCGCCTGCGCCGGAGCCGGTATCGCCAATCATGCCGAGGTGATCGCGGTTCCGGTCAATCTCGCCGCCCGCATCCCCGAGGGTGTGGACACCGCCGATGCCTGCACCGTGACCCTGGGGGCCATCGCGCTGCAGGGCATCCGCCGCGCCGCGCCGACCCTGGGCGAGAGCGTCGCGGTGATCGGGCTTGGGATTTTGGGCCTGCTGACGGTGCAGATGCTGAAGGCCAACGGCATCCGCGTCATCGGCGTCGATCCCGAGGCCGGACGTCGCGCCATCGCCCAGGCCACCGGCGCGGTGGCGGTGCTTGACCCGTCCGAGGATGTGGCCGGCGCGGTGGCCCGCCTGACCGATGGTTTCGGCGCCGACGCGGCGATCATCTGCGCCGCCTCGGCCTCCGACGCCATCGTCGCCCAGGCGGCGCAATCCTGTCGCAAGAAGGGCCGCGTCGTGCTGGTGGGCGATGTCGGCCTGTTGCTCGACCGCGCCGACTTCTACGCCAAGGAGATCGATTTCCTGATTTCCTGCTCCTACGGTCCCGGCCGCTACGACCCGGCGTTCGAGCAAGGCGGGGCCGATTATCCCCTGGCCTATGTGCGCTGGACCGAGACCCGCAACATGGAGGCCTATCTGGCGCTGGTGGCCGAGGGCGCGGTGCGGCTGGCGCCGTTGGCCCCGGCCAGCTTTCCGGTGGAGCAGGCTCATGCCGCCTATGCCAGCCTGAAGGCGGCGGGCGAACGGCCGCTGCTGGTGCTGCTGTCCTATCCCGAGCCGGCCGACCGACCGGTGCGTCGCATCGCGGTGGTCTCGCCCCGCATGGCCTGCGCCGAGGCGATCGGCGTCGGCATCCTGGGGGCGGGATCGTTCCTGCAGGCGGTCCATATCCCCAACATGCTGGCCCTGTCCAAGAGCTTTCGCATCCGCGCGGTGATGAGCCGTACCGGCACCACCGCCAAGGCGGTGGCGGCCCGCACCGGTGCCGCCTTCGCCACCACCGAGGTGGACGAGGTGCTGAATGACGCTCGGGTGGGGCTGGTGGTGATCGGCACCCGCCACGACCTGCATGGGTCGCTGGTGGTGCGGGCGCTCGCGGCCGGCAAGGCGGTGCTGGTGGAAAAGCCGCTATGCCTGACCGAAGCCGAACTGGCGGCGATCGAGGCGTTCTACGCCGCCAATCCCGGCGGTCCGCTGCTGCTGACCGGCTTCAACCGCCGCTTCGCCCCGGCGGCATTGCGCATGGCCGATCTGTTGCGCGGCCGTTCGACGCCGCTGATGGCCAGCTATCGCATGAATGCCGGCTATCTCTCCCCCGGGCACTGGACGCAAGGGGCGGAGGGCGGCGGCCGCAACATCGGCGAGGCCTGCCACGTCTACGACCTGTTCTGCGCCCTGACCGGCAGCCTGCCGGTGGCGGTGGACGCCCGGGCCATGCGGGCCCAGGCCAAACAGTGGCGGACCGACGACAACTTCACCGCCACCCTGACCTTCGCCGACGGCTCGGTCTGCTCCCTGCTTTACACCGCGCTGGGAAGCAAGGAGCACCCCAAGGAGCGGCTGGAGGTCTTCGCCGATGGGCTGGTCCTCGACCTGGACGATTATCGCGCCCTGTCGGTGGCCGGGCGCAAGGTCAAGGGCTGGCAAGGCGGTCAGGACAAGGGCCACACGGCGCTGATGACAGCCCTGGCCGAGGGACTCAAGACCGGGGTGTGGCCGATCACGCTGGAGGCCCAGATCGCCGCCACCCGGGCCAGCCTCCAGATTCAGCGGCTGATCAGCCCATAGCCGGGCGAGAACGGCAGATCCAACCGCCACAGCGCCGCCAACTCCTGTGGCGAGCGGACCACATGCGCGCCGCTGCCGGGCCAGTCCTCCACCACGATGGCGCCGTCCTCGATGGCGACGCGGCGATGGATGGGCGGGCCGAAGCCGTGATGGAGGCCGACGAAATCGGGGCCGAAGCGCAACACCTCGGCCTGGGCGCGATCCTCCAGCCGGAACGGCGAAATGAAGCGGGCCGGCTCGTCGCGGCCGTGGCGAGGAACGAAATGGGCCAGGGCGGAGCGGTAGCGGTTCCGCGCCTCCAGATCCGGGGTATAAACGAAGGTGCCGGGATCGCGCGCCCAGGCGATGCCGTCGATTTCGATCTCCACCGCCAACTGGTCGTTATGGGCGTGGCCGCCATTGCCGTTCTGGCCGACGGGGCCGCAGCGCACCGACACGAAGCTGCGGGCGTTCCGCCAGATGAACAGGCCGAAATCGGGAAAGGCGATTGCCTCCAGCCCCGCCAGCGCGGCGGGGTCGGGCGGGATGATGCGTAGCCGCAGGCCCTCTGCCATCACCACCGGCCGCGCGGGCACCGTCCGTGCCGCTGGCGGCAGCGACAAGCGAATCCCGCCGGCCAGGGCCGCCACCACCGCCGTCTCCATGGCGGTCTCTGGCGGAGTCGCCAGATCCAGCGCGAACAGCCCCTTGGCCGAGGCGATCAAACCGCGCAGATCGAGGTGGCGCTCGCGCGGGCCGTCCGGCGTCAGGTCGAACAGTGGCGACAGCTTGAGGAAACGCCCGGAATCATTGTCGCCAACCTGGACGATCTCGCCCGACGGCTTGGTGACCGCCGCAGCGAATCCGGCGAGTCCGGCGAGGCGAGCCAGGGTCTCCGGCGAGAACGGCGGCCAGGCCATGGGCTCCGGCGTGACTTCCGGCGCCCCGGATCGCGGCCATAACCGGGCCTCGAACTCCACCAGGGCTTGGCGGCGCTCCTCCGGCAGCCCCAGCACCAGCGCCACCGCATGCAGCGCCATCTCCGCCGACAGCCGGTGATAGGAGGTGGAGGCTTCGAAATTGGCGCCGTCGGGAGTGAACTGCCGCTTGATCTCGATCTCCAGCTGCTGCACGGCAAAGGCCAGCCACAGGTCGCTCTCCGGCCCCCGCGGCAGATAGGCGGCGATGAAGGCCAGTCCGGCGATATCGGCGAGATAGTGATTGGCGCGATGGTGGTCGTGCCATTCCAGATGCTCGACCACATGGCGACCATGGGCGAGCATGGCGGCGGCCAGCTCGGCCTCGAACCCGTCGTCGAACCGCACGCCTTGGACCCGGAACAGATCCCACGCCATCAGTAGGTTGACGGCGCGGATGGCCACATCCATGGGGCAGGTCCAGTTGACCCCCCAACCGGGCGGGTTCGCCCCCAGGAAGTCGAGAACCTGATGGCGAAATTCGGCGGTCAGGGTGGGATCGGCCGAACATCCATGGGCATAGGCCAGAACAACCAGATGCTGCATCCGCGCCAGTTCCCACGGCAGTTTGACGTCGACACCGGGGAGATGGCCGTAGGCGATGCTGCGGCCCCAGGTGGCGGGCGACCAGCGAAAGCCCGACTTGAAGTCCACATGCCAGTCGATGGCCCGATAGCCGGGATCGCGGATCAGACCGTGGATGGCCTTGGCCCGCTTGCGATTGCCGGGCTGGTGCTCGGCGACGATGTCCGTGGCGACCGCATGATGGCGATGCCCGCCAAAGCCGCCGTAACGCTCGCCGGCGGCCACCCGCACCCATCCCGATCCCAGCAGGTCGAAGCGGTGCCCGATCGCCAAGGCTGCCAATGTCCGGATCAACTCGGCATTGGGTGCCAGCAGCGTGATGTCGAGGGATCCAAGCCGCCCCTCCAGCCTGCCTCCGGGATCGGGATAAGAGCATCGGTGGCGTCCGGTGATGGCTTTCACGCGGTCGTATGTCAAACGTCCAAACAGCCGGACACCCTTGGCCAGGGCGACACGAAGGGGCAAAGACCGCCCCAATCGAATCAGGTGGCGGAATTGCGCCCCGTTCATGCCCGGGCATCCCTTTCGGGGAGATGCCCCAATGCAGTGCCAAGGATGACCGCGACCCACAAGGACGCCAGCCACCAGCTCTGCCAAGCGCCGTAAGAGACGCAGGAGATCACCATGCCGGCTGTCAGTATCGCCGTCATCGTCGACCTGCCGGGGCGATCCAGCCAGACATAGCGATCAATGGCCTCGACCAGCAAGCACAAGAAGGCCCCCAACATTGCCGTGCCGATCAGCCCCAGCTCCATCCACCATTGCAGAACGGCGTTGTGGGGATGAAGCGGCAAGCGGGCTCCGTCGATGGCTCGCATGACCATGCCGTCGCGAGGACGGATGTCCCTGATGTCCAGAAGCTCCTCGCCACCGGGATCGGCCCGCGCCGCATCCATGCCCCAGCCGCGCCAAGGGTGCATGGCAATGCGCTGGCCGGTATACTGCCAGATGACAAGGCGATGCTGCCCCGACAACGGCAGCCAGGGCAGGGTCTTGAAGGTCTCCGGCGGCTGTGGCAAATGGGGGGTGACCAAAGGCAATCCGACAATCACCACGACAATTCCCAATTGGATCAGCCTCGGAGCAATGCGCGGTAGAGCCCCCGTCATCAGCCATACGATGCTTCCCAGAACCAGTGCCAAGCTGGCGGCAAGGCTATCCCCTTTCAGTTGCACAATCACAGTGGCAAGCACGATCACCCAAGCCGACCGGCTCTTCCGTCGCCAGGCTGCCAGTGCCAATGGCCACACCATCAGGGAAACTACCGTCACGCCACGAGTCAGTTGCGACTTATACCCTTCCGGCAGTGGTGCCCCCCCCTTGGCCTGAGCGACAATCGAAGACAGGACGTGGTCGAAAGAATATTCAATCGCAAGAAGGGTCACCGCCAAACCGAGCCCCAGAGAGAGCCCCCATGTCAGGAGGCGAGACCGGACGAAGTCCCCCATCCGCGCCATTCCCACCGCGCAGCAGCCCGCCAGGGTCAGCGCCGCCACCCTCACCAGCGTCATGGCGCCGTGGCCGGGATCGGGCGCCCACAGCAGGGTGATGCCTCCCCACAGGCAGAACAGCCCGGCGCCAATCAGCGGCGTGACGGGAATCAAGCGCAACGCGCCGTGCCACCACAGCATCAGGCCGCCGATCACCCCCAGAATCGGCAGTTCCACCGCCAGTCCCAAGGGTAGCAGCACCGCCAGCGGCGGCGCCACCAGCGCCGCCAAGGCAAAGGTGTAGTCCGGTAGCCGGTCGAGGAGGTGCCGCTCGCTCATCCCTTGCCCGCCAGTATGTGGCACTGGAACACCCCGAACACCGCGCCATACGTCCCCGAGGCGCGCGAGTGGGTGCCGTAAGCGTTGAAGATGCGCATCTAGTTGACCGGCGGCTTGTAGCCGTTATGCCAGTGGAAGCGGGTCTGCTTTCCCTGGTGCCTGGACCGGGCATAAGGGAACTGCGGCCGGATCGGGTGGTCCCCGCAGCCGCCGACCAGATTGTCGATGGCGCGGACGGCATAGTCGCGCTCGACCAGGAGATCCACCACGCGGGAGCCAATGACGCCGGCTCCGCCGGTGACGACGGCGATAGGGCGGGTACTCATGGGAGTTTCAGCCTCTCGGGTGGTGCGGAAGAGTGTTGCGCACAGTTAGCACATCGACCCGTTCCGCCGAAGCGCAAAACCCGCCCTTACGGGGTCACCTCACGAAAGTGATGGTGTGGACGATCGGGTGCATGGTGCCGGCCTCGACTCTACTCCGTCAGCCGCAATTTGACGTAGGAGCCGGGCGCGTCCTCGATGGCCGCCAACGGGCCGTCGCCCGGTTGGCGGGCAGGGACCTCGTCGCCCAGCAGAGGACGCAGCCATTCACGCCAATCGGGCCACCACGATCCGGGATGTTGGGTGGCGCCGTCCAGCCAGTCCTGGGGTGCGGCCGGCAGTTCCGGGTTCAGCCAGTAATGGTACTTGTTGGCGGAGGGGGGATTGACGACTCCGGCGATATGGCCGGAGGCTGCCAGCACGAACCGGATGGGGCCTCTGTAGATCTGGGTGGCGGCGTAGGTGGCGTCCCAGGGCGCGATGTGATCCTCGCGGGTCGACAGCATATAGGTCGGCACCTTGATCCGGCGCAGGTCGATCTTGACCCCATCGAGGCTGATGCCGCCCTTCTCGATCAGCTTGTTGTCCAGATACATCTGGCGCAGATAGAAGCTGTGCATCATCGCCGGCATGCGGGTGGAGTCGGAATTCCAGTATAGCAGGTCGAAGGGCATGGGTTCCTTGCCCATCAGGTAGTTGTTGACGACGAACGACCAGATCAGGTCGTTGTCGCGCATCAGGTTGAACACGTTGGCCATGTGGCTGCCTTCCAGGAAGCCGCGCTCGGCCATGTGCTGCTCCAACAGCGCCAACTGGCGCTCGTCGATGAAGACGCGGATTTCGCCCACCTCGCGGAAATCGGTCAGGGCGACGAAATAGGTGGCGGCGACGATCCTCTTGTCGCGCTTGGCGGCCATATAGGCCAGGGTGCAGGCGGTCAGGGTGCCGCCGATGCAATAGCCGACGATGCCAACCTTGTCCTCGCCGATTGCCTGCTGGATGGCGTCCAGCGCCGCCAGCGGCCCTTGCCGCATGTAGTCGTCGAAGCGCTTGTGCGACAGCTCCGGCCCCGGATTGACCCAGGAAATGACGAACACCGTCAGCCCCTGGTCGACACACCATTTAATGAACGAGTTCTTGGCTCGCAGATCGAGGATGTAGAACTTGTTGATCCAGGGCGGCACGATCAGCAGCGGCCGGCGCTGGACCGACGGTGTCGACGGCGCGTACTGGATCAACTGCATCATCTCGTTCTGGAACACCACCTTGCCGGGGGTGGTGGCGATGTTGCCGCCCAGTTCGAAGGCGTCGTAGTCGGTCATGCTGATGGCGAGTTGGCCGTGGCCGCGTTCCAGATCGCCGACGAAGTTCTTGAGCCCGTCGAGCAGGTTGCGTCCACCGGTCTCCACCGTCGCCTTCAGCGCCTTGGGATTGGTCAGCAGGAAATTGGTCGGCGCCAGGGCATCCACCACCAAACGGGTGTAGAAGTCTACCTTGCGGCGATCATCGGAAGTCAGGCCATCGCCACTGGACAGGGTTTTCTGCAGCCAGTCGGCATTGACCAGATAGGCCTGCTTGATAACGTCGAAGGCCGCCTGACTGGTCCAGGCATCATCGGTGAAGCGCTTGTCGCCCTTGGGTGGCTCCGCCACCGGCTCCACCGTTTCGCCGGCAAAGCGGCGCAGCGCCATCTGCCAAAGCTCGGTCTGGCGGGTGAGGAAGTCCTTCTGTGCCTCGGCAAATTTCTCGGGGTTACCCAACAGATCGAGCCAGGCGGCGGTGAAGGTGTCGTTGACCACGCCGGGGTCGGGGATCTGGAAGGTGTCGCCCTTGGTTTTGCGCTCCATATGGTCGGCGAATGCCGCCTGGGCGCGGCCGAACTGCCGCGTCAGGCTGATCCAGGTCTCCATCGGATCAGGGGCGGGATGGTCCTTGTCTGACATGGCGCATTTCTCCTGGGACGTTTTCCGGAGCGTGTATCAATGACCTTGCCGAAAGTGTATCAGCACAATCGTTTCGGCGTGACTCCGGTCGGCGTTCACCGCGTCTTCGGTTGCACCAACTGGACTGTTCCGCGTTCAGGCAAAGGTCGGCATGACGGTGGCGACAAGGACCTGTTGGCGGAATGAATGCCCGAAACTGGTTGCAAAATCATGTGATATTGCTTGATGATGGCTGGCCGGCGGGAATGGAGGTTGGAAATATCTCTCCGCCGCGCTGGCGTTGCGTCTTAGACAGGGAAAAGGGGACTATCCTATGGCCAGTTTGTTGAAGGACTTTGCCTCGGCCATCGTTGCCGGCGGGATCCGTGTCGTCGACCTCACCCAGACCTTGGGCACCGCGACGCCGGTTATCGACCTGCCGCCGCAGTTCGGGCAAAGCAGTCCCTTCCTGCGTCAGGAGATCAGCCGCTATGACGATCTTGGCCCGGCCTGGTACTGGAATAACTTCACCTGCGGCGAGCATACCGGCACCCATTTCGATGCCCCCGGCCATTGGGTCTCGGGGAAAGATTACGGCAATGGTCTGACGGATACTATCCCGGTTCAGCGTTTCATCGCACCGGCCTGCGTCATCGACTGCTCCAGGGAGGCAGCCGCCAATGAGGATTTCCTTTTGACGCGTCCGTTCATCGATGCGTGGGAATCCAAGTACGGCCGTATTCCGGCCGGGAGTTGGGTGCTGATGCGCACCGACTGGTCGAAGCGCACCGACCCTGCCGCATTTCTCAATGTCCGCGAGGATGGGGCCCATGTGCCCGGCCCGGATGCCGATGCCATGCGTTTCCTGGCACATGAACGCGATATCAATGGCTGGGGTGTCGAGGGGGTCGGAACCGACGCCGGTCAGGCATTCACCTTCGACCCGCCGTTTCCGGCGCACAGCTTCATGCAGGGGGCCAATAAGTTCGGCTTGGCCAGCCTGTGCAATCTTGATCAACTGCCCCCGACTGGTGCCATGGTGATCGCCGCGCCCTTGAAACTGGAAAAGGGTTCGGGCAGTCCCCTTCGCGTACTGGCGCTGGTTTCGACCTGACTGGCATCTGACCGCGGTGGCTGCCGGATGGCCGGGATAAATCCGGCCATCCAAGGATAGGACACAATGATGAGCAACCGTTCTTCGCTCTTTTCACTCACCTCTCCGGTCCGCTTTACCCATACGGACCCCGCCGGCTATGTGTTTTTCCCTCGATACTTCGAGATGTTCCAGGCGGTTGTTGAAGAGTGGTTCTCCTCGGCTCTTGGGCTGAAATACGCCGATCTGATCATCGGGCGGCGGCTCGGCACCCCCACGGCGACCATCCAATGCAGCTTCATGAAGCCGTCGCGCCTGGGGGATTCCTTGACCATCACCGTGCATCTGGACCATCTCGGCATCAGTTCATTCCGCTTGCGGTTTCGCGGAAGCGTTGATGGCGACCTGCGGTTGGAAGCGGTGTCCACCCTGGTGATGATCGACCTCGATGATGGACGGTCGCGGCCGATTCCGGCCGATCTGCGGACCCGCATGGAACGCTATGCCGAACTCGGGGCCGGATGATTCAAAGCGGGGACATGGGGACGATGATGATCGATGGTCTGGGGCGGCGAATTACCTATCTGCGGGTTTCCGTGACCGACAGATGCGATTTGCGCTGTAGCTATTGCATGTCGCCAGATCCCGAATTTCTGCCGCGAAGCGATGTGCTGACGCTCGAAGAGGTCGAGCGGATTTGCCGGGTTTTCATCACCCTCGGGGTCCGTAAAATTCGCGTCACGGGGGGAGAGCCCCTGCTGCGCAAGGATGTGATGGCTCTGTTCCGGGCTTTGGGCGTGGTGATGCGGACCGGGGATTTGAAGGAGGTTTGCCTGACCACCAATGGCACCACGCTGGATCGTTATGCGGAAGACTTGGTTCGATATGGCGTCAGGCGGGTCAATGTATCGTTGGACACTCTCGATCCCGTGCGGTTTCAGGACATTACCGGGCGCAATGCCCTTCCCCAGGTTCTGAATGGCCTTGAGGCCGCCCGCCGGGCGGGGCTTCGGGTCAAGATCAACGCCGTCGTCCTGCCGACGGCCGAGGCCGAGTGCTTTGATGCGTTGCTCCAGTGGTGTGGTGCCAATACGTTCGATCTGACCCTGATCGAAGCCATGCCGATGGGGGGGCTTGCCGATGCAATCCCTGCGAGCGAGTCGCTGATACGGGTGAAGGAGTTTCTGTCTCGACGGTGGAGCTTGCTGCCGTTGGCCGAGCAAACCGGGGGGCCGGCACGCTATGTCAGGGTGGCGGAAACCGGGGGGCTGCTGGGCTTTATCACTCCGATGAGTCATGGTTTCTGTGACAATTGCAACCGCGTTCGCCTGACCTGCCAGGGCGAACTCAAGTTGTGCCTCGGGCGTGGCGACAGCGTCGATCTTCGAGCCCTTGTAAGGTCCGGCGGCGATGATTTTAGGCTGAAATCGGCCATACTGGCGGCGATCAAGGCCAAGCCTTCCGGCCATGAATTCATTGAGCAGAACGGAATCCCTTCCAACCGCATCAGGGGCGGGATGAATAGTGTTGGCGGATGAGCTTACCCCGTTCTTCGTGACGGAAATCGGGATGCGGGCGGCATACAAACATGTTGCAAATTCATATGAGTTCGGGTACATATCGCAAATACATAGCCGAGCATAAGACTCTGGCAAAAATAAGAGGGAGGTTCGTCGGAATGGCTAGCTCAGGCCCAATGCGCCTAGGATAGGTCTGCTTCTGCTCGAACCCCCCCCCTTAAATATCGATCCGGGCCGTTCGTTGATCGAGCGCGTTCCGGCGGGGTGGGGTTTTGTGCATGGTCGAGGATTCCTGGTCGGTTGAGGCGGCGGGCGCCCCTCATATTCGGTATTTCGCCGAGATCGCCGGTGGCGTTGCCGCCTCGCGGGGGATGCGCGTTTGTCAGCCACGATCTCAGATAAGAGCTTAGGGGAGGGCGGTCGATGAGTACACGTGTATTGCCGGATTTCGAAATTCTGATCCCGCGTGATGTGCCGGAAGCGGTGAGGACCCTTGCTGAATACGGCCCAAAGGCCTTGGTCATGGCCGGCGGTACCGACGTGCTTGTCATGATGAAATACAATCTTCGCTCCGAATACCTGATGAGCCTGTCGGGGATCGACGGTCTCGACCGGCTCGAATTCGATCCCGGTAACGGTCTGACGATCGGTGCCACCACGACCATCGCGCAGATCGTGGACTCGCCCGAGGTTCAGGCGCACTACCCGGCATTGTGGCAAGCTGCGTCGGTTCTGGGGTCGCCCCAGATTCGCAATGCGGCGACGGTCATCGGGAATCTGCTGCGGGCATCTCCGGCCGGAGATTGCAGCTGTGCCGTCCTGGCGTTGGGCGGCACCCTGGTCCTTGAGAGCGTCCATGGGCGCCGCGAGGTGTCGATCGACGATCTCTGGCTGTCCTACGGGGTCACGGCCCGCCGTCCCGATGAATTGGCGGTCGAATTGCGGCTGCCAGCCCCGGGGGCCGGCACTTTCTCGGGCTTTCGCCGGATGACCCGTACCAGTGAGGACCTTTCCAAGCTCAACGCGTCGGTTCGGCTCGACATGGATGGCCCGGTCTGCCGGTCCGCCCGTCTGGCCATGGGATGCGTCGGCCCGACCACGGTCCGGCTCCCGGCCATCGAAGCGATCCTGACCGGCAAGGTCGTGGATGACGCGGTGCTGAAGACGGTGCAGAACGCGGTTGAAGGCTGCATCAGTCCGATCGACGACAAGCGCTCTTCGGCGGAATACCGCAGCGCGGTGGCGGGCGTGCTGTTGCGCCGGACAATTGCTCAGGCACTGGACGTCTGACGAAAGGATCGGGAGGACTTTCCATGAAAAAACGTGAGATCTGCCTGCATGTCAACGGCGAACGCCACATACTGACCGTTGCCGCCAACACCACTTTGCTCCATGCGCTACGCGAGGATTTGAACTTCACCGAAACCAAGTATGGATGCGGTACCGGCGAATGCGGCGCCTGCACGGTGCTGGTCGATGGAACCAAGGCGATACTGGCCTGTATGACGCTGGCCGCCACCATGGATGGAAAGCACATCACCACCACGGCGGGGCTTGCCCGTGACGGCAAGTTGCACCCGGTGCAGCAGGCATTTGTCGACGAAAGTGGAATTCAGTGCGGCTATTGCACTCCCGGCATGGTGATGAAGACGGTCAGCATTCTGGCTCGTAACCCCAATCCCAGCGAAGCCGAGATCCGCCACGGGTTGGAGGGCAACATCTGCCGCTGCACCGGCTACGCCAAAATCGTCAAATCCGTCCAACGCGCCGCCGAACTCATGGCGGACGAGTCCAAGGCGGCCGAGTGAGATAGGAAGGAGTTATCTGATGACTGTCTATTCCACCATCGGCAAGTCGGTTCCCAAGATCGATGTCAAGGAGAAGGTGACCGGCCGCGCCCTCTACGCGGCCGACCTCAAGATGCCCGGCATGCTGTTCGGAAAGATCGTTCGCTGCTGGAGCCATGCTCACGCCCGGGTGGTGAAGCTGGATCTGAGCGCGGCGGCCAAGATGCCCGGGGTGGTCAAGGTGCTGGGACCCGACGACGTCAAGGCCAAGCCCTATAATACCGGGGTGCTTGACCTCATGGTGGACAAGCCGGTCGGCCATATGCTGGGCGACATCGAGGACCAGACGGTATTCTCCCGGCACGTCAAACATCAAGGTGATGCTATTTGCGGCATCATTGCCACCTCCGAAGAGGCCGCCGAGCGCGCCGCCGAGGCGGTCGTCGTCGAATACGAGGCCTTGCCGGTCTACCTCACCGCCGAAGAATCCATGAAACCGGATGCGGTCCAGTTCACTCCGCTCAAGCCCGGCAATCACGCCTTCCAGCTGCCGGAAGCGATGTTTCCCGGCAATGTCATGGGGTGGGGCGACGTCGATCCGGCGATGAAGGACGCCGACGTCGTTGTCGAGGATACCTTCTACGTTCCGAAGCAAAAGCAATGTCAGATGGAGCCGCATGCCTACGTCGCCCATTTTGACGATGGCGGACGCCTTCATTGCTGGACATCAAGCCAGATGCCCAAATGCGTTCACATCAAGCTGGCCCGGATGTTCAGCCTGCCCATGTCGCGGGTTCAGGTGGTCCAGACCGTTGTTGGCGGTGGCTTTGGCGCCCGGCTCGGCATGATCGGCGAACCGGCCACCTGCGAGATGGCCATGGCGGTTCCCGGTCGCCCCATCAAGGTCCAGTACAGCCGCGAGGAAGACTGGGTCGCCTCGGAAAGCCGGCATCCCGGCAAATACTGGATGAAGATCGGTTTCAAGCGCGATGGCACACCGATCGCGGCCGACGCCCATTTCACCTCCTACAAGGGCGGCTATTTCACCCAGGGATCGGGTGTGGCTTTCACGACCGGCGCCTGGCTGGGCGGGTTGTACAAGTGGGGGGCGCTACGCTATCGGGGTGACAGCTACTACACCAATCATAGTCCGTGCGGCGCCTATCGCGGCTACGGGAATCCCCAGACCAACTTCGTCGTGGAGCAGTTGGTCGAGCGGGCCTGCTCCCAGCTTGGGATCGATCCGGTCGAATGGCGTAAGAAATGGCACAAGGGCGTCGGTGACGATGGTTGGTGTGCGGGGGTGACCTACCCCTCCTGCGCCCTTGATGAATGTCTCGACCGTGGTGCCGAAGCCATCGGCTGGACGGAAAAGCGCGCCAAATATGCTCACCAGACCGGGGTGAAGCGCCGTGGCGTCGGGGTGTCTGTCATGGTCCACACCTCGGGTGCGTTTCCAATGCTGCTGGAGCACACCACCTGCACGGTTCGCTTGAACGAGGATGCCACCGCCGAAGTCATGATGGCTTGTTCCGACCTGGGGCAGGGGGCGCATACCGCGTTGCAGCAGATCGCCGCCGAGGCTCTCGGATTTGGCTTTGACGATATCCACATGAAGACCGGCGATTCCGACTCGTCCGGCTTTGATATCGGCGCCCATGCCAGCAGAACCCTCTATGTCGGCGGTGCGGCGGTGAAGGCGGCTTGCGAGGACGCCATCAAGGAAGTGCGGCTGCGTGCGGGGCAAATGCTGCAGGCGTCACCCGACGATCTTGAGATCGAGGACAAGGTCGTTCGCGTCAAGGCAGAACCCGGCCGCAGGATTTCCGTCGCGGAAATCTGCAGCGCCGGCGTCTACAACTTCACCAATCCCGCCAATGGCGAGCGTAATGGGATTCCCGGTCAGATTCAGGGCTATGCCTCGCAATTGGCGTCCCATAATTCACCGCCATTCTCCGCTACGTTCGTCGAGCTGGAAGTCGATATGGAGACTGGCGAGGTTAAGCTGCTGGAACTCGTCAACGCCCACGATATCGGCAAGGCCATCCATCCGCCTTCGGTGACCGGGAATCTTGAAGGCGGCACACAGCAGGGATTGGGAATGGCGCTGACCGAAGAGATTTATTACGACAAGGACGGTCTGTGCCTGAACAACAGCTTTACCGACTACAAGATGCTGGGGCCGTCGGACATGCCGCACATGACCAATATCCTGGTCGAAAACCCCGATCCGATCGGACCTTACGGCGCCAAGTCGGTCGGTGAAGCCGGGATTGTCGCTCCGGTTGGAGCGACCGCCAATGCCATCTACCACGCCCTCGGGTTCCAGATCACGGAAGGGCCGATCACGCCCGAGAAAATACTGAAGGGGATCAGGCAGCACGCCTTGACGTTGTAGCTCGTATCGGGGCGGCGATGCCGCCCCGATACGACTGAGCACCCACCCGGGCGATCGCCTCGGGTGGGAAAGGGGTCGTTTTTTCTATGCCAACACCTAAAAGGCGTATTAATATGGCATTGCATACCGCGAAAAATCACATCAGACGTGCGTCACTGGTTATTGCGGCATCTATTGCTTCAATGATCAATCTTTCCGCATGTCAGCCGGATAGCCACGGAAACGGCGTCGCGGCGGAGCAGGCGAAATCGGTGCGGCGGACCGACCACTTCCAGTCGGTTGTGGCCAATGGCCGGACTCTGGTGGCGGTGGGCGCCTTCGGGGTGGTGGCGTCGTCCAGCGATGGCGGTGCCAGCTGGAAGCGTAGCGAGCTGGCCGATGGCGCCCCGCTGGTGCGGGTATCGGCCTGCGGCGACGGTTCGCTGGTGGCGCTGGACTTCTCCGGCAAGATCTGGCGGGCGCCGGCCGATCTCTCGGCCTGGACCGCCT
>Ga0316222_1001084_pt1 | contig 35502 bp, 33 predicted proteins | sample TBH18011metaG_FD_206008 | JGI IMG/M metagenome (GOLD analysis project Ga0316222, IMG submission 206008) | Freshwater microbial communities from Trout Bog Lake, Wisconsin, USA - TBH18011 | ecosystem: Environmental > Aquatic > Freshwater > Lake > Hypolimnion/Profundal zone | place: USA: Wisconsin... | reverse complement strand
GGGCCGGCCGCGCCGGCCGGGCCGGCCGCGCCAGCCGGGCCGGCCGCGCCGGCCAGGCCGAGGAACACGAGGAGGGCCTGCTTGAGGTGGTCCACGCCCCGGTCGTGGTGGCCGTGCTTGTGCAGCTGCAGGAAGCCCGAGTAGAAGTGGGCCATGAACCGCCACTCCGGCGGCTGCTCCGGGGCGCAGCCGTCGCGGCGCAGCCAGCGCCGTATGTTCACCATGTCCGCGGGCGCGGGCACGGGCGGCACCATGGCGGTCTGGCCGAGGAAGTTCAGCGCGTTCACCATGCACTCGCCGTTCATGGGGATGAGGGTGCAGGTCCGCGCGCCCTCGCCCGCGCGCACCACCTCGAAGTAGTGGGTCGCGGCCGCGCCGCGGTCGGTGGCGACGACCCCGACGCTTTTTCCGTCCAGCATCGTGCCGAGCAAGTAGTGGGCGGCGATCTTGAGCCCGGGGTCGACCGCCTGGCGGAGGACGCGGTCGAGGCCTTCCATGCACCGCGTCGCCTCCGCTGCATCGCGGCTCCGGAAGCAGCTGCGGTAGAGCGCCAACGCGGTCGTGTATTCCGCGGCGCCTGCGGTGTCCAGGGTGACGAAGACCGGCGAGGCCGCCATCGAGGGGGAGGAGAGGGAGGTGAGGCTGGGCTGGCTAACCATTTGTCCATTAAACCATTGAGCCAATGGTTAAGTGGTTAACCATCGCTAACCATTGGCTGTTTTCAATGGTTAGCCAGCCGACCCCCCCCCCCTACAGTGTGCGCTCACTGGCTCAATGGTTAAATGGTTAGGCCTACCCAATGGTTAAGTGGTTAACCATCGCTAACCATTGGCTGTTTTCAATGGTTAGCCAGCCCAGAGGTGAGGAACTTGAATTCGTTTTTTTAACAACCCTTCGGCATTTTTCTCCCCTCATGGAGGCCGTGGCCGTGGCGCGCTTTCCGCCCGACTTCGCCATGCTGCACGCGGCGTCCGCGAGCTGCGGTGGCGCGCCCATCGTGCCCGTGCCCGCGCGTTTCGGTGGGCGCGCGCTCGAGGCGCTGCGGCGCGCCGCGTGCCGCGAACCGTGCGACGTAGCCATGGGCGGTGCCATGGGCGGAGCCAAGCAGTGGGTGGACCTGGCCGACTTTCACCAGGTCCCGCGGAGCGCCCTGTTCGCGATGTGCATGGAAGACCGCATGCCTGTCCCGGACGACGTGAGGCGCGACGTGATGGCGTTGTGCGTGGCCGACGACGAGGAGCCGTTCGACAGGGTCCCGAGGCCCTTCCTGTTCCATATCCTGCTGGAGAAGGGCCGTCTTTCCGCGCGCCAGTGGGACGACGTGGCGATGGTGGCGTGCGCCCGCGTGGCTTCTTCGGCGTTGGTCGACCTCGAGGCGCGGTGGGCGACGGGCGCGCTGCGCTTCGTCGCGCGCGACCTGGGGCCGGACGAGATGCGCTTCCGCGGGTTCGACGCCGTCGACACCTCCGTGGACACGGAACCGCTGCGCGCGCGTCGCCACCCCTACTTCTTCCACGACATGAACCGCGGGTCGCTGGCAACTCGCGAGGGTATTCTTCACGATCGAGCCCCCGAGGATTGGGCTGCGGCGGCGCAGGCGTGGAACGACGAGGTGTGGGCCGCGCTGACGGCCCTGCTGCGCGCCTTCCCGGACGAGCTGGTGGTCGCGGGCGGGTTCGTCACCAGCCTGCTGTGCCCGGGCACGCGCTTCGCGAAGACGATGGACGTCGACCTGTTCGTGCACAACGCGAGCGCCGAGCGCGCCACGCAGATCGTGCGCGAGATCGTGCGCCTGCTCGCGCCCGACGTGTGCCGCAAGTCCGTCAACGCGTTCACCATGGTGAGCGCCACGCAAACGCTCGCGTTCCAGGTGGTGACGTGGCTGCACGCGTCCCGCGCCGACGTGCTGCACGGGTTCGACCTCGCGCCGTCGCAGGCGCTCCTCGCGCTCGACCCCGCCACGGGCGCGCTGCGGGCGTGGGGCACCGAGGCCTTTTGCGCGTCCGTGCGCGAGGGCGCGGTCCGACCCAGCTTCGCGGTCCCGGGCACCGCCCAGCGCCTCTGGAAGTACGCCGTCATCAAGGGCTTCCGCCTCGTCGTGCCCAACGTGAGTCGGGTGCCTGCGCTCGCGGACGTTCCGCGTCCGCCACCAAGGGACATGGGTGGCGCCGAGGCGCTTCGGATGGTGGAGCGGATGCTGGACGCGGGCCACGGCCGGCATTTGTTGTACATGGGCACCATGTCCGATGTTGACGCGCCGGCGGTGGTGTCCCTGCGAATTCACGCGTTTACGTCCTGCGAAGGCGAGTACACGCACCCCAACGTGATGATGATGCTGTACAATCTCGGAGAGAGGCGCATACGCGGGGCATCTCTTCACGACGACCTCCTCGTGTCGGACTGGGTGGTCGCGCCTCGCACGTCGGCCGAACAAGCGCGCGAGGCGATGCGTCGGTTTTACGCGAACAGTATGTAAATCATGCATGTTCACAGATGCGAAAAGGTCACGGTACTTTGACTCGATGCCCGACGTCGCGGCGCCCGCGTCAATGGTGGGCGTCAGAGCCACCTGCAGGGACGCGTTCGAAGGCGGCGAAGTCAAGGAAGCCGCGACGCGCAACTGTTGTAAATTATTTAGATCTCCGTTAGGGGGGATCTAAGTAATTTTATTTACAACTTTTTTATTCATTGTATGATCGAAATAACGTGTTTGCAAAAGAGTACATTATTATTAAAATGTTGAAAAATCTAAATTACTTGAAACATTAACAAAAAGTTATACTTTAAATGTCGACTATATAATTAAAAAAGAGAAGGGAGAAAAAACATCAAGTTTTTGGCTAGCTATATCATCTTTACATCAGAGTTGGATGCATAAGTCACGAAGTTTTTTTCATACGGCGTACTTCTTGCCCGCCACGCCGTTGAGCACGGTGAGGAAGTTCTGCGACACCGCGAACAGGTCGAGCTGGTACTCGGACCCGGGCCCCGACGCCGCGGCGCCCGCGCCGACGGTGGGCGCCAGCGCCACCTGCAGGGACGCGCGCTCGAAGGCGGCGAAGTCGAGGAAGCCGCTGGGCGTGGGCCGCTCCGGCGCGAGCGCGAAGCTCCACACGTGGATGCCCGGGCGCGACGCGCCGCTGTGGAAGCGCAGCGGCTGGAGCGTGTCGAAGAAGGCGGCGGGCTTGGCCTCCATGCGCGTGGAGCCGTTGAGCAGCAGCGTGGCCGTCAGCATCGCGGGGCTGCCGTCGTCGGCGGGTACGCGCGCGGTGAGGTTGGTGAACTCGTTGTTGAGCAGCGCGTCGGCGCGCCGGAAGATCCACACCAGCTCCTTGCACGGCTCGGCGAGCACCACGTCCTGCGTGCTGGTGCCCGCCATGCCCGTGACGCGCACGGGCGTCACTGTCTCGATCAGCATCGTGCGCGGCGTGAGCGCGAGGCTCGTGCGCTCCACGGTGTCCAGGAAGCCGAACTCGCACTCGAGCTGGGCGTTCAGGTCCAGCGCCACGGTGCCCGTCTGCGGCGGCTCCAGGAACGCGCCGAGGCCCGGCGCGGTCGTGTTGGCGTACATGCCGTCCGCCGTGGCCTGCCCCGCCGGGTACAGCTGCGGCGCGTAGTAGCGGCGGCTGAAGGCGTCCCACAGCACGTACAGCTCGCTCCACGGCCGCACGTCGACGTCGATCTCCACGGGCGCGCCCTGGAGCGCGACGAGCGGCAGCGCGTGGCCCGGCGTCTTGGTGAACCACAGCGGCAGCGGCAGGTACACGCGCCGCCCGCGGATGGAGGGCGTGAGCGTGGCGCGGTCGCCGACCGGGTAGGGCGAGTACGTGAGCTCGTTGTTCTGCACCTCGACCGTGTTGTTGAGCGCCGCGGGGCGCGTGAGCGCCGGCACGTTGCCGGTGAGCCGGTCCCACAGCGCGCGCTTGTCCGCCGGCGTCGTCAGCTCCGAGGCCACGTCGATCCACTCGCCCGGCATGCGCTCGATGATCTGGCCGCCCACCTTGACGCGCACCTCGCGCACCAGGTAGCACGCCACCTTGTCGATCCACTGGAAGCGCGTGGTGTCGTCGGCGTAGATGTCGGGCAGCTGGAACGACAGGTACACGTTGAGCAGCAGGTCGCCCTGGCGCGGCAGCGTCGACACCACGAGCGTGTTGGCCGCGTAGTAGTCGAGGCGCGTGGAGCCGTCGAAGGGCACCGTGATGAACTCGGTGGCGAAGTTGGTGGGCCGCTTGTACACGAACGAGAAGGCGGTGTACTGCGGGTTGCCGACGATGTCGAACGCGGGCGGCGACAGCGTCGCCGCGATCTGCGCCAGCCCGCCCGGCATGCGGTGCCCCCTTAGTCCCCGCCTCTGGAAAAAGCGAGGGAAACGCGAGACGCCCAACCGCCCAAGCCGCGCGAACGCGAACAATCTGGAACAACAGCCATCTGGCGACCGGAGATGTTTTAGGCTTTGTAAACAGTACGCGCGGCGAGGCCGACGAGCGACAAGTGACTTTTTTTTGAAAAATAACGTGGGCCGCGGGCATGGGCGCCAACGGCAGCAGCGCGGCGTTCGCGCCGCCCGTGCCGGCGCCGCCGCCGCCTCTCCCCGCGGAGCCGACGCCGCCCGCCGCGCCGCCCGGCGTGCCGATCTTTTCGAACCAGACGCTGTCGGTGGCCACCGACACGCACGGGGTGCCGCAGTACCCCTCCGACGACGTCGTGCGGAGCCTGCTCGTGCACGCGCCCAACAACCGCATGGGCAGCGCGGTGACGATGATGGCCGAGTACAACTCCAACGTCGCGCGCCTGAGCGAGGTGAACGACGCGTCGATGGCCACGTGGCAGGCCAACGAGGCCAAGTTCGTGGCCGCGCGCGACGCGCTGGCGCGGGCGCGGCAGGCGAACCTCGTCCACTTCGACGCCGAGCTGCGCGTCGCCAACACGATGCACGACGCCATGGCCGCCAGCTACGACCGGGCGGGCGCCAACGTGGCCCAGGTGACGGCGTACGACCGCGGGATCGTCGCGGACGCGGCGCAGACGCAGGCCGACCTGCGCGCCGAGGCGTCGTCGGGCGCCCTCGGCGCCGTGTGCCGCCGCCTCAACGCCATCCGCGACGGCATCGACGCCAACAACCGCACCATCTCGTCCAAGGTCGGCGCCAACTTCCTCCGCAACCACGGCCTGGCGATGCAGGACGTGGCGGCGCCGCTGGCCGTGGTGGGGTGCGACCTGGTGAGCCGAAGCTAACGCGTGAACTCGAGGCTGGCGTAAGCGATCCGCTTGTTGTTCATGAGCTGGGCGTAGGAGTCTTGCATCCAGGCCATCGGGAACACCGCGGGGGAAGCGGTGTCGAGGGCGCGGTCGTCGCCGTCGTCGGCCCACCAGTACACCCCGCCGAAATGGTTGGCGAACGCGAGGGCGCGCTGTTGCTCCGGGCTGAGCAGAGCGAACTCGGGGTACCCGACGTCGGACGCGGTCCTCGCGCGCCCCTGAGTGACTTGGATGGGCAGCGCGTTTTCGGTGGCCACGATCTCCTCCAACACCCGCCATTCTTCGTCGCTGAACGTGCGGATGGGATAGTCCCCGGCAATGCGCGTTTTCACGCCCGGCGTGAAGCTCAGCATCAAGCCTTTCCGGAGCACGCAGTACTCGCGCGCGACCGGGTCGATCGCGACGTACTTGGAGTACCCCCGGTCGCGAGGGTCGTTGTCGCAGGTGTACACGCAGAGCGTCCACGAAAACCGGTCCTCCTCGCCGGCGGCGACGGCCGGGACCGCGCGTTGCGCGGCACACTGGTGCTCGAGAGGCCACGTCCCGTGCATGTTGGGGAATGGGGCCTGGGGCCCTGGGGCCTGGGGCCTGGGCCAAAAAATTTTCTTCAACGCGCGCGCGCACGCTCGCTCAAGAACAGGGCGTACGTGAGGAGCGCCCGGCGCGGGATCTCGCGCATCTGGCGCGCCTGGCGTCCCATGCCGGGGTGGCCGGCGGCCGTCGCCTGGGCGGCGATGCCCTCCAGGGCGAACAGCGCGGTCGCGCACACCGTCACCGCGTTGCGGTCCCCGGCGACGTCGTCGTGCGTTCCGAAGAAGGCGCGCTTCATGGCGTCGTGGTAGTTCGCCATGACGTCGTGGATCGCCTCGCGAAAGTACGCGGTGCGCGGCAGGACGGTGTCCGGCGGCGGCGGCCGCGTGCAACGCGGCGTCCGATTCGAGACGCCACGCGTGCGACGGCAGTCGCGGACGCAGAACGAGGAGGACGGGAACGCGCGGTGCGTGAGCGTCGGCATGGTAGCGCCGGTGGTCGAGGGTGGTGGAGGCGGCGTGCGGGACTCCAATTTTTCGTTTTTTTTTGTCACGCAGGGGTACCGTACATGTACTCGCGCGACGTGCTGCAGAAGTGGTCCAAAAACCGGCGCGTGAACCCGCTCACCGGTCGAGCGATCGACCCGACCGCGAAAAACGGGGTGTACGCCAAGTTGAAGGCCGCGCACGCGGCGTTGCGCAAAGGGTTGAAGGGCGGCATGTCATTATTTAATGTGGACGCCGTATTTTCTGACACGACGTACACCGGACAAGGGTACTCTGGGGCGAAGAATATTTCCAGAATTAACGTGATACCAGTGTATCATTACGGTTCAAACGGGTCGGACAAAGATTTACAGGGAAACAAACTTGAAGGCACAATGTGCTGTGTGTTACCGTTAATAAAGGAATCGCTGAAATTAACGGCGATGAACCGACCGCTTACGCCGTTACCAATGTTGAAATCCAACTGGCCGACGATGCTTTCTTGCATCAATGACATATTGGTATATGATTTTGGTTTCAACGTCACGAATGTGTTGGAGAACATATTGTGGGTAAGTGTGTACAATGGGCACTTGAATGTTTGGGTAAAAGCGGATAACTACCTTGTTTCGAGGGCGCCGTCATTCCGGTGGAATAATATATACGAAGGCGTGTTCAACGTTTCTTGCGAGACGCTGTCTAATTATCAACAACCTAAGGACGTGTTCATAAAAAGAAGTCTCTCCAATTTTGAAGTCAAGGAATTTGTCGACATAGATGAAAATTTACAGAATACAATAAAGTCAATCGGAGGGACGTGGAATGATATTACGGGTATTAATTCCCTTGTATTAAATGCTCGAACAGGGTTGCGCATGTCGTTGTAAAAAAACGTTTCTGCTATTGCTCCAGCGCGTACGGCCCCTGCTCCGGCCCCGGCGCCTGCGCGGGCGGCGGCCCCGCGACGCCGAGCTCGGTGAGGCGCGCCTGGAGCGCGTCCTTGTACGTCTTGGACGGGTACTTCTCGGCGAAGGTGGACGAGGGCCCGCGCGTGAGGTTGTGCACCTCGAGCACGCCGCCCGGGTCGGCCCCCGGCTCGAGCTTGGGGTGGCACATGTCGCACGCCAGCAGCAGCAGCAGGCGGAAGCCGCCCGCCGCCGCCTTGGCGGGGAACGCCGCCTTCAGCCCGTTCGCCAAGGCGCGCGCGTCCGCGAGCTCGTCGACCAGCGCCTCGGCGCGCTCGAAGTGGTGGTGCAGCGTGTGGGAGCGCCGGATGAGGACGACGCGCTGGGCGGGGTCGGCGAGGACGGCGCGCAGGCGCTCGAAGCGGCGCGCCATCGTCGGGAGCGCGTACGGGAACGGCGTGTGCAGGTGCAGCGTGCCGTGCGCGGCGTTGTAGCCGGCGCCGTCCACGGCGCACCATTGCGTCAGCGCGTCCGGCGCGCCGAACAGGCGCGCCACGCCGCCGTACGTCACCGCCCAGTCGAAGGGGAACGCGGCGGGGCGCAGCCCGCGGTCGCGCAAGATCTCGGCGACGGCGCAGTCGTTGCCGAGCGAGATGTGCAGCGGGGGGAGGGCGTCCGAGTCCATAGGGGGTCCGTGCGCCGGCTCAATTTAAATAATTTTTAAATTTTTAAATTTTTTTTCCGCGGACGGAGGAGTTGGCTTAAGCGCGCCGCGCGCCCCCTGAACATTCTGCCGCCGCATTGCAAGGGGGCCGCGGCGCGCCATGGCGTACGTCCCGCCGAGCACGTACGACACGCTGTCCTACGAGCCGCGCCATGAGCTGCAGCCCATCCTGCAGATCCAGTTCGGCATCCTGTCGCCGGAGGAGATCCGCGCGCGCTCGGTGGTCGAGGTGACGCTGTCGGAGACGTACTCCAACGGCCAGGCGGTGCCGAACGGGCTGTTCGACCAGCGCATGGGCAGTCTCGACATCAGCGCGCTGTGCGGGACGTGCAACCAGCTGTCGACGCTGTGCCAGGGCCACAGCGGCCACATCGAGCTCGCCAAGCCGGTGTTCAACCTCAAGCACCTGGACGTCGTCAAGAAGGTGCTCAAGGCCGTGTGCTACAACTGCTCGGCGCTGCTCGCCAACGTCGAGCTGCCCGACGTGCGCCGCGCGCTCTTCGACCGCAGCAGCGCGCGCCGCCTCGACGCGGCGGTGGCCAAGGCCAACACCAACAAGGGCGTGTGCCTGTGCTGCAAGCGCAAGCAGCCGGAGAAGTACGTCAAGCCGCCCGACGACTCGTGGGTGCTGTCGGCGGTCATCCCCATCGAGCCCGGCGACGCGGAGGCGGCGGCCGAGGCCGCGGCGTGGGCGACGCAGGGCGCGGCCGGGGGCGCGGGCGCCGCCCAAGGGAGCGCCGAGGCGCCGACGTCGGTGGTGCGCGTGTTCGAGGCCGAGGACGTGCAGCGCGTGCTCGCGCGCATCACGGACGCCACCTGCGAGGCGCTCGGCTTCAACGTCAAGGCCTGCCGCCCCGAGTGGCTCATCCAGACGGTGCAGCTGGTGCCGTCGCCCATCATGCGGCCGTCGACGCAGAACGACAGCAAGCAGCGCAGCGACGACGACCTCACCTCCATCCTGGGCGAGATCGTGAAGCACAACAACGGCCTGCGCGCGGCGATGGCGTCGGGCTCGGAGCGCCAGGTGCGCGACGCGCACCGCCTGGTGCAGATGTACACCAGCTCCTTCATCGACAACCAGCCGGGCAGCGGCAAGCTCACGGTGCTGTCGCACACCAAGCGCCCGCTCGCGGGCGTGTGCCCGCGCCTGCGCAAGAAGGAGGGGCGCATGCGCAACAACCTCATGGGCAAGCGCTGCGACCAGACCGCGCGCGCGGTCATCACGCCCGACCCGCTCATCGGCATCAACGAGCTGGGCGTGCCCGAGAAGATCGCGATGAACCAGACGTTCGGCGAGGTCGTGAACGAGTTCAACATCGCCTACCTCAGCGAGCTCGTCGGCCGCGGCCCCGACAAGTACCCGGGCGCCACGAGCGTCAAGCGCCACCGCAACGGCTTCACCGACATGACCGCGCTGCGCTTCGGCGGCCAGCAGGCGGCGATCGACCTGCAGCCCGGCGACGTGGTGTACCGCCACCTCATCGACGGCGACGCCATCCTCTTCAACCGCCAGCCGTCGCTGCACAAGATGTCGATGATGTCGCACCGCGTGCGCGTCATGCCGTACCTCACCTTCCGCCTCAACGTGTGCGCGACGACGCCCTACAACGCCGACTTCGACGGCGACGAGATGAACACGCACAACGCGCAGTCGGTGCAGACGCGCTCGGAGCTCAACGACCTGTCGGCGGTCCCGTGGCTCATGGTCAACCCCAAGGACAGCAAGCCGTCCATCGCGCCGGTGCAGGACTGCCTGCTCGGCGTCTACCGCATGACGCGGGACGGCGTCACCATCCCGCGCCGCACCTTCATGAACCTGATGATGAAGGTGTCGCGCTTCGGCGGCCGGCTGCCGCCCCCGGGCGCGCGCGGGGGCGCCTTCACGGGCCGCCAGGCCTCGAGCGTGTGCCTCTCGCCCGAGACGCACCTCGACGTGCCCAACGATGTCTTCGTCGCGGGCAAGGACGGCGCCGACTCGCCGCACCTCGTCGCCATCCGCAACGGCGTGCACGAGCGCGGCGCGCTCACCAAGCGCGTCTTCGCGCAGGCCAGCCGCAGCCTCATGCACGCGGCGTGGGAGGACGAGGGCCCCAACGGCGCGGTGCGGCTCATCAACGACGTGCAGCGCCTGGCGAACGCGTGGCTGCGCGGCACCGGCTTCTCGGTGGGCGTGTCGGACCTGGTGCCGAGCGCCGACGTGGCGCGCACCGTGGAGGCCAACACGCGCGAGATGAACCGCGAGATCGACGCCAAGATCGCGGCGCTGCACGTCGACGGCCTCGACAACAACTCCACGCTCGCCAACGCCGACTTCTTCGAGGCGCAGCTCATGAACGTCGCGCAGGGCCACGACAACGCGACCAAGAAGGCGCTCAGCGCGGAGCTCGGCGACGACAACCGCATGATGGAGCCCATCCGCTGCAAGTCCAAGGGCAGCGACCTCAACATCCAGCAGATGATGACGTGCGTCGGCCAGCAGCACGTCGACGGCCGGCGCATCCAGGCCGACCGCAACGGCCGCACCATGGCGCACTTCCCGTGCAACGACCGCTCCGCCGCGGCGCGCGGCTACGTGGAGCGCAGCTTCATCCACGGGCTGACGCCGACCGAGAACTTCTTCCACGCCATCGCCGGGCGCGAGGGGCTCATCGACACCGCGGTCAAGTCGGTCACCGGCGACACGCTCGTCGTGATCGTCGAGGGCGGCGCGACCAAGACCGTCGCCATCGGCGACTGGATCGACGCGCGCCTCGCCGCGGCGCCGCCCGAGGCCGTCGAGCGCCACGAGGCGAGGCGCATGGAGCTGCTGAACCTGCACGAGCCGGTGCGCATCCCCACCACCGACGAGCACGGCCACGTGACGTGGGGCGCGGTGTCGGCGGTCACGCGCCACGACCCGGGCGCCGAGCTGTACCGCATCACGACCGCGTGCGGGCGCCGCGTCGTCGTCACCGAGTCCAAGTCGCTGCTGGTGTGGAACCGTGCCCTCTGCGCGTTCCGGGAGGAGCTGACGCCGTCCATCAAGGTCGGCGACTGCGTGCCGGTGACGGTGCGCCTGCCCGACCTCGATCTCGTCAGCGACGACGACGACGAGATGACCGTGGACGGCGGGAAGGCGGTGGGCGTGGCGCTCGCGGCCGGCGCGCTCGACCGCGTCCCCGACGCGGCCTTCACCGCGCCGCTGCCGTACGTCATGGGCGTCTTGGTGGGCTACAGCGGCCACGACGCCTACGACCGGGACGGCGTCGTGCGCGTCGCGTGCGCGCACCCGCGGGTCGCGACCGGGTTGGCGATGCTCTACAGCCGGCTCGGCGCGTTCGCCGAGATCGATGGCGCCGGCGCCGCGTTGAAGGTGAACCCCGTCGGCGCGCTCGGCGCCGCGCAGCTCAACGACGTGACGCTGGACCCCATCGTCGCCATCGAGGTCATCGACCTGACGACGGCGGCGGGCCAGGCCGCCTACCCCAAGGTCTACGACCTCACCGTCCCCTCCACGCTCAACTTCGGCCTCGCCAACGGCCTGCAGGTGCGCGACACGTCCGAGACCGGCTACACGCAGCGCCAGCTGGTCAAGGCGCTCGAGGACGCCAAGGTGCTGCACGACCTCACGGTGCGCGGCTCGAGCCGCGCCATCGTGCAGTTCCTGGCGGGCGACGACGGCATGGACCCCTCGTACGTGGAGGTGCAGACGGTGCCGCAGCTGGCGGCGCCGAGCCCCGCGGAGCTCATGCCGCGCCACCTGCTCACCGAGGACGACGTCGCGGAGCTGCGCCGGGTGGTGGCGCCCGAGGCGCTCAAGCGCCAGCCCAAGGAGTGGCTGGCGCGCGCCGCGGCGCGCTTCGACCGGCTGCTGGAGGACCGCGCGTTCGTGGCGACGCGCGTGCTGCGCGGGCGGCGCGAGGACACGGTGCGCTACCCGGTCCCCTTCGAGCGCATCCTGCGCAAGGCCGAGGAGCGCGCGCGCGCGTCCGAGGCGCGCGCCGCGGGCGCCGGCAAGAAGCGCACGCAGACGGACCTCACGCCGTGGGACGTGCTCGAGGTCGGCGACCGCCTCGCGGCCGACCTCGTCGTCGCGGCGCGCTGCCCCGGCACCAAGCTGCTGGGCGTGCTGCTGCGCGGCTACCTGTGCCCCAAGCAGGTCGTGCTGCGCCGGCGGCTGCGCGCGGAGCACCTGGCGTGGGTGGAGGCGGAGGTGCGGCGCCGCTTCCTCGACGCCTTCGCGAGCCCGGGCGACATGGTGGGCATCGTCGCCGCGCAGAGCATCGGGGAGACCATCACGCAGCTCACGCTCAACTCGTTCCACACGTCGGGCACGCAGACGGCGGTCAAGGCCACGTCGGGCGTGCCGCGCCTCAAGGAGCTGCTCAGCTGCAGCCGCAACCCCAAGACGCCCTTCCTCACGGTGCGCCTGCTGCCCGACGTGGCCGGCGACCAGGGCAAGGCGCTGCGCGTGCAGCAGTCGATCGAGACGACGCGCGTGCGCGACCTGCTGCGCTCCTCGGCCATCTACTTCGACCCGCCCGCGCCTGCCTCGGGCGCCGAGGGCGCCGCGGCCGAGGGCGCCGCAGGCGGCAGGCGCGGGACGATGCTCGAGGCCGACCGCGCGCTCGTGGCGCGCTACGAGGCCACGGCGGACCTGGGCGGCCCGGGCTGCCCGTCGGGCGCGCTCAACCCGTGGCTGGTGCGCCTCGAGTTCGACCGCGAGCGCATGTACCTGCACGGCGTGACGATGCTGGACGTGGCGCTGCGCGTGCAGGACAAGCTGCGCGTCGACGGCGAGCCGGGCGCGCGCTGCGTGTTCGCGGACGACGTGGACGACGCGCTCATCATGCGCGTGCACGCCAACACGGACGCGGACGTGCGCGACGACCCCGTGGCCGCCATCAAGGCGCTCGAGGACGGCCTGGTGAACACGCCGGTCAAGGGCGTGCCCGGCGTGGAGAAGACGGCGCTGTCCAAGGTGCCGTTCGCGCGCTTCGACGAGGCCACGTCGACGTGGGCCGCGGGCGAGGAGTGGATCATCGACACCGCGGGCACCAACCTGCGCGACGCGCTGGCCGTGCCCGGCGTCGACGCGCGCCGCACGGTGTCGAGCGACGTGCTCGAGGTGTGCGCGGTGCTGGGCATCGAGGCCGCGCGCCAGGCGCTGTACAACGAGCTGTCGGAGGTGCTCAAGGAGAACCCGATCGCGCACCGCCACCTGGCGCTGCTGGTGGACATGATGACGTGCCGCGGCGCGCTCATGGCCATCAACCGCCACGGCATCAACCGCTCCGACAGCGGCCCGCTCGCGCACGCGTCGTTCGAGGAGGTGGACGCCGTGCTGTTCAAGGCGGCGCTGTGGGGCAAGGTGGACGCCATGGCGGGCATCTCCGCCAACATCATGGTGGGCCAGATGGCGCCGTGCGGCACCGCCGACTCGGCGGTGGTGCTGGACGAGGAGAAGCTGGCGGCGCTGTGGCCCGCGGGCGCGACCGTCAACGCCTCCTTCGACCGCGCGCCCTCGAGCGCGCCCTCGCTGCCCCGCCGCGCGGCGCGCGGCGCGGGCTACCGCCTGCTGAGCCTGGCGCCGCCGGTGGGGCCGCACCCCGCGCGCGCGCCGCGCGCGGTGACGTACTCGCTGCCGCGCCTCGTCGTGGGCGACGAAGCGTCGGGCGCGACCGAACCCTCGAAAAAGAAACGGGCGAAATGAGGAAGCATAGAGCACGTTATGTGTACTTTATTGAAACATGAAGAGCGCCGGCTCCGAAAAAGAGTCCGAAGTAAGTGGCGTCACCACTCCGTTTGTTGGCACGCCGACTTGTGCGTCCGCCAGTGCGCGCGCTGGCACGCCGGCCCGCAGTACTCCGTTTTATGGCATCCCGAGCACTTGCGCAGGCCCGTCGTGCCGTGGCACGTGGCGCACGTTCGGACGTACGCCACGTTGAAGCGCCCGCCCTCGTGGTCGCGGAAGGAGGCGAGGAGCTCCGCGGTCATGGACGGAGAGCCGGGCGCGCCGGGCGCGCCGGGCGCGGCGAGGCTTTGGAGGTTGTGCGCGCTCACGCGCTTGGCCTGCAGGGCCAGGCCGCCCGCGAGCTCCGCGTCCGGGATGGCGGACGCCTCCGTCCAGTCCGCACAGGCCGTCCGGCCGGCGTCCCTGCCGCCCGCCGTTATCGCGTGCACGCCGTGGTAGCACAGGGCGATGGCCCGCCACTTCGGGCACTCGCTCCGGCGTCCCTCGCCCTCCATCCACGCCACGATCCGCGGGTGCACCGCCGTCGTCGCGGGGATCTTGAACGCCGACACGAAGATGCACAGGTTGTGCGCCACGGACGCGACCGGGTCGTCGGTGAAGGGGAAGGCGGTGAAGCTGCGACCCTCGTCCTCGCGGTAGCCGAACGCGCGGGGGCCACACTCGACGGCCCGCAGGTACATCTCCGCCGCGCGCTCGTGGCTTCCTCGCATCAGGAGGAAGTAGCCCGCGCACAGCGACGCGGCCGCGCGCAGGTACGCGTACGGGGACTGGGCGGCCCGCAGGAACAGCGGCAGCACGGCCGCGTGCCGAGCCTCGTCCGTGCCTGGAGTGGACGCGAGGTGGTCGACCGCCTGCGCGAACGCGTCCGTTCCGGCGGGGTCCGCGGCCGCGGACAGCGCTGCATTCGACATAGGTTTTTTAAAAAAATGAGAGGGCGTCCTTTTTTTTAGCTGACAGCACCAGCAACTGTCAGATCCCCATCCATGCCTCCGGAGTTTGATGCCGCCCTGCGCATCCGCTTCTACGCCGCGTACGGGACCTTTATGCGCATCAGCCTCGCGCGCCGCATTCTTGCCACCGCGTCCATGCCCACCCCTGCCGACGCGGCGCTCCTCGCGGCGATGTCCGACGCGTACTACCGGTTCCGCCGCGTGTTCGAGGAAGACAGGTGCTCGTGCCCGCCGCGCCTCGCCGAGCACGTGGCGGAGCTGCTCGCGCGCGTTCCGCGCGAAGACCTGCTGCGCCGAGCGACCGTCGCGCAGCGCGACGCGGCCTCGACCATGACCGCCCTGCTCGACGCGTTCGACCACACCGTGACGGCATGGTCGTTGGACCCGTGCGACGACGCGAACCGGCAATCCGCGTGCACCGCGCGCTTGAAGGACATCCAGCGCTACCACACGGTCGACCTGCAGGAGGCGCTGCCGCTCCCGAACGATGGCGCGTAGCGAGCGGAAAATTGGAGAGAGAAGCACGACGCGTACGACGCGCAACCCCCGGCCTCTCACACATGTTTCGCAATCTGCCGTGCGGGCACGCGACGGACCGCGTTCCGATGCAAGCGTTCGCCTTGTGCGACCGCTGCCGAACACGGGTGGAAGTGGTTCAACGCTCCACGGGCGAGTTTAGTCCGCCGGGGCGGGAAGACGACGAACAGGACGAGTGGGACTACGTGTACTTCGTGCGCGGTGAAGGAACCCACGAGGAGTGGCAAGCGATGGAAGAGGCACGGCTGTCGCATTGGCGAGGTTTGGCGTCCGACGCCGATGCGCGCGCCGCCGCAGAAGAAAAGCACCGCGCCGCAGAAGAAGAAGCGAAACATCGGGTCGACCGCGACCGCGATCGGCGCGAGCAGAATCGGTCACGGTTGCAGGCGTTGAAACGCAAGCAACGCACGCTGCTCAAGCGCCGCGATGTCGTGCTTCAACGCGAATGAACGACTCGGCGTTTTTTAGGTGTCTATGGCATATGGAGGTGTTCACGTACTCGCAAGCGACTCTGGACAAGGACGGCGACACTGGCGTGTTCGCAGCTATTGCGAACATCATCGCTAAAACGCTCGCGATCATGAATTCGCGAATGTTGCCTCTGTCCTTCGCGTTTTTCCTTGGCGGCACGGACAACTACGACAAAGACTTGAGTGAAACCGTGAAAAACAATTACGCACAAATTTTAAGCGATCTGTTTCGCGATCAAGAACATTTTCCGGTCCTCATTACAGCGGTGTTTAAAATAAAATGGGACACTAATGCGCACTGCAAAATACTCATGTTTTAGTTTTGTAAATTTTAATCATCGTCGACAACATGAGATTTTTTACGTTCATAAATTTTGTTGGGCGATATTTTGGGAAAAATTACAATCTGATTTTATAAATGTAATGGAATTTACATTAAATTTACTGTCCCATTTTATTTGGGAAACCGTGTAACGGGGCGACCTCGGCGGGTCACATTAAAATACTAAACGAGCTTTTAACGGACGATAGCCTCCTTCCGTCGAGCTTCCTATCGATCGGATTTACGACGGCGAATTATCAAAAATACGACGACGTCAATAGACAGACCACCCTCGTCAACAATCGGTTAAATTTCTTGTTTGGGGACGTGGGCCGCGAAAACAAAAACGGGTATGGCATCGAGACGAAGTACATGTTCGGCGCGGTGCAGAACCATATTTCCACGTGTCCGACCATCATGTCCTTCGTGAACGGAGGAAGGATTACCGCGAAGGAGTTTTTCTACGCCGCCCATTATTCGCGATTCGAGACCACCAAGTTTTACGTCCACGAAACCACGAGGCGGTTTTCGGACGGGCTCCTGTCCAGCATCGCGTCGGGCGGCGATTTGACGTTCGTGGACAAGCCCGGCACCCCGGTTTCTTTCCCCAACTGCAAATTGATACAGGGTCCGACCGCGACGATGCTGACGGGCAAATACGAAGCCTTTGAGTTCACTAGTACGCCGTTGAACATCATTCCATTCTCATTCAAAGCCTCGAGAAGTGCATCGATGGGGTATGGTGGCGCCCGCAAAGGCCCGCAGAAGCTGACCAAAACGGCCCAGAAGGTGGTCGTCGGGAACCGACAATGCGTCGTGTACGAGGGACGGCGCGGCGGCAGGTACGTCAAGCAGAAGGGCCAGTTCGTGCCGATCAAGAAAAGCGCAGCTTAAACCGGGGCGGACGCCTCCCGTCTTAAGCGGCGCCGATGGCGCTCGAGAAATGTTCTGTGGGCGGGGGGGTAGCGGGCATGGGCAAGGCGCGCCGTGACGACGAAGACCACGAGGAGCGGACCCTGACTCGCTTGGCGCGCGTGCGCGAGGCGCGCGCGTGCGCGTGCAACCCCGCAGTGCGCCGCTACGCCGCGGCGCTGCGCGAGTGGTACGACGACCTGCCGCTGGCGCGCAAGCGCGAGATCGGCGCGCTCGAGACGAGCGCGGCGGTCGCGGCGCGCCTCGCCGGGGCCGACGTGCCGCTGCGCTTCCGGCTGCTGGAGCTGCCGGGGCTGGACGACGCCGCGCGCCACCGACTGCTGCGCAAGGCCGAGATGCTGGCGGAGCTGGACGAGGCGAGCGGCGAGGCGTACAAGCTGGGCGCGTACCTGCAGGCGGTGTGCGACCTGCCGTTGGGCCGCCTCCGGGCGCCCGCGCTGCCGGCCGCGCTGGCGGACGCGCCCGCGTTCCTGGAGGGCGTGCGCGCGCGCCTCGACGCCGCCGTGTTCGGCATGGCGCCCGCGAAGGACGCGGTGATGCGCCTCGCGGCGCGGTGGGCGGCCGCGCCCGCCACCCTCGGCGGCACCGTGCTCGGCCTGAGCGGCCCGCCGGGCGTGGGCAAGACGAGCGTGGCCAAGGCCGTCGCCGACGCGCTCGGCATGGCCATGGCCTTCGTGCCGCTGGGCGGCGCGCAGGACGGCAGCTTCCTCGAGGGCCACGCCATCACGTACGAAGGCAGCGTGCCGGGGCGCGTCGCCGACGCGCTCACGCGCGCGCGGTGCATGAACCCGGTGCTCGTGTTCGACGAGGTCGACAAGCTGTCGGGCACCGCCCGCGGGCGCGAGGTCGAGGGCATCCTCACGCACCTGGTGGACCCCAGCCAGAACGCGCACTTCGCCGACAAGTACTTCGCCGACCTGGAGCTCGACGTCAGCCAGGCGGTCTTCGTGTTCACCATGAACGACGCGACGCAGGTCAGCCCCGTGCTGCGCGACCGCATGGCGCTGCTCCACCTGGGCGGCTACGCGCGCGCCGACAAGGCCGCCATCGTGCGGCGCCACCTGCTGCCCGAGCTCGCGCGCGCCTACGCGCTCCCCGCGGGCCTCACCATCTCCGACGACGCCATGGATAAGCTGCTGGACCGCTGCCCCGCGCCCGGCGTGCGCGACGCCAAGCGCGCGCTCGACGCCATCGTGGGCGGCGTGAACCTGCGCCGCCTGGCGGAGCAGGCCGCGCCGCCCGCAGGCATCCGGCGCGTCGACGTGACGCGCTTCGCCCCCGCGCCCGTCGCGGCGTGGGGCGAGGACGGCGGCCCGCCGCCGGGGATGTACACGTAGCCGCCCTAGCCCGTGCGATGACGCCTGTATGGAAATACAAACGTATACAATAAAAAAACTACACCAGCCCCGCGCGCAACGCGTCCACTTCGGTGGCGATGTGGATCAGCGTGGCGTCGTGGGGCACGCTCGCGCGCATCGCGGTGGCCAACTGTTCCAGTCGGTCGTGGAACTTCGCGCGATTCCGCGCCTCTTCCGGATCGGGCTCCTCCTCCTCTTCCTCCTCCTCCGCGCTGTCGTCACGGCGGCTCGTGGCGCGACGCCGCGATTTCGACGCCGCGCCTCGAGCGACGCCTCCGGCCTGCCGCTTGTGGCTCGCGGTCGCCTTCCGCCCGCTCCCCGCCTCGTCGCCTTGCGCCGCGAACTTGCGTAGCGCGCTGACCGCCGAGCAGGTGACCGAGCCGGCCACGGCGGTCCGTTTGCTGCCGCCCGAGGCCGCTGGCTCTGGGGCAGCGGCCGCGGCCGCCGCGGCCGCCTCGGCAGTGGCCGCGGCCGTGGTGGTAGGCTGCAGCGCCCGCGCCCGCATCGACGCGATCTCCGTGGACACCACCTGGCGGTAGAACGGACGAAACAAGTCGGCCACCTGGTCCGTGCACACCGCCGTTTTCGCGTCGTTGAGGAGTCCCGCCTTCCGCGTAAGGATGCACACGTTCGCGTCGAATTCCCCCGCGATGCACCGCATACTCGTCTTCCACGTCATCTTCATACTAGACAAAGGCTTTTCAACCTCCTGTAGTTTGGAGGCGATGTCCCATATCACCTTGGCCGTCACCTTGTCATGCGTGTCGTCGTCCACCACCCAGGCGTCGTCTTCTCCGCCCAGCATTTCGATGATGTCTTCGCATACCTTGCTCGTTTTGATATGGCCGATCACTTGGTTATCTATTTTTTTCAGTAAGTCGCCCATCATGAACGTCGCAAACGGCTTGCGTGGTAGGACGTCCAACTTGCGGTCGTTGTAGCTCAGGATCAGGCCGGCTTGGCCGACCGTACCCGATCCTTTCGCGTACTCGTACAAGGTGAAAGACAGCGCCGGCGTTCCATCGTGGTCGAAGGTCGTGAACACTTTGCCGTCGTACTTGGGCTTGCGCGTCTCGCGGGCCCACCGTACGGGGGTTCGGCCGACCGTGACGGCGAAGGACGTGAAGCCCTCGAAAAACGATCCCCCGTCGGACATGAGTTTCATCGCGACGTCGCGATCCATGTAGTACTTCCCGATTCGCTCCGACAGCGACACGCTGAGGCCGGCCGCGTCCTTGATGAGGATGTCGTCGCCCGCGGGCACGATCTGCTTCTTGCGGACGATCTCGTCCCGCAGACGAAGGACCGTCAGCGTGCCCGTGGCGGGAATGCGCGCGAACAGCTCCTCGACCTTCGCGAGGGTGGCGAAGGGCGGCGGAGGCAGCGCGACGTCGGAAGGCGCGCGGAGCTCGCCGATCAGTTTCGTCAGCTTCGGCTCCACGTGGCCCCACTCGCCCTCGCCCATGGCGTCGTACGCGGCCTTCAGCGTCTCGCGCGTGAAGTGGTCGCCGAAGTCGGGCGGCAGGAGGAGGTGTTCCACGACTCCGAGGCCGGCCAGCACGTTGAACGCCACGGATTGCACGAGCAGGCTGCAGCATCTCGCTCCCTTCTCGAAGGTGCACGAGAAGCTGGCGAAGAAGCCGCCGTCGCCGCCCGTGAGTTGGGCCGCCGCTTCTTTTATCCCCGTCCCGTGGCGGCTGTACTTCGACGCCCACGCGTCCTCCTGGAAGGAGCCGCAGCCGAGATCGAACAGCGCGCGGTGCACGTTGGGGGTTATGCCCACGCCGTCGTCCTGGAAGACGAGCGTGCGCTCGTCGTCGGGCTCGAAGGCGATGGTCACGATGCGCGCGTTCCACTCCTTCCCGCGCGCCCGGCTGTTGTCCACAAACTCCATGAGCGCGCCTTCGTTGGAAATCTTGTTTCCCGCGGCCGAATAGCGCGGGTGGGTGCTGTTGATGATGGTGCCGCCCGACTTGTCGGACCAGTCGCCGAACTTTAGCCGCGTCATGTCGTGGACGCCAAAGGGCGGCAGGGTGGCAACCGCCATGGCAACCGCCATGGGGCCGGGAGGGTGGTGAAAAATGAAAATGCTTTTTTGACTAAAAGTTCACAAGCCGTGGCGGATCTTGTACTCGGCCACGTTTTGCGTCCCCACTGCCAAGTTGCAGGGGGCGCACAGCACGGTGAGGTTGGCCAGCTCGAGCTGGCCGCCGAGCGCGTGCGCCTGGATGTGCGCGACATGGAAGGTGTCGTAGTCCAGCCCGGCGTGGCACAGCACGCATTTCTTGTCGCTGTCGTGCCATACGCGGCGGCGCAAGGGCGCTGGAACGGACTTGCGCGGCGGCGCGTTTTTGCGTGGCGTCGTCGTTGTGGCGTCGACGGAGGAGCCACTCCCGCTCATATTCATCTCGTCGACGCGCGCCTTGGCCTCTGTCTCCTTCTCCAAAACGGTGAAGTCATTGACGTTGTCCGTCGCCGTTGTGGTTTTGACGGGAGACACGCTTGATGGAGTGCGCATGAAATCGCGCCACATCGAGAGCGCGATCGGCACCACCTTCGTTGCCAATCGCATGCCGGTCAAAACCATGCTTTGCATGAAGGCTTGGTCGTTGAGCTTCTGGCGTTCTTGAGTTGTAGCACGCGGCGAGGCTCCGTTTGCGACGATTTTGCGAGTTGAGGGTGCCATGGCGTCATGGAAAATGCGAAGGGGTGTCGGAAACAATAATTTTTTTAAAATACATTAATCGTGCAACTTGTACAAATCGATGAACTCGTCCATGTTTTTCGTGCCCATGCTCGAGTTGCAGTTCTGGCATATGGGGCGCAGGTTGGGCAGCTCCAGCTTGCCCCCGTTCTTCTCCGCCACAACGTGACCGCAGTGGAAGGACACCTGTGAAATGGTGGTGGTCCTGCAGCACAAGCATTTCGCCTCGCCCACGTGCCCGCCGACGTGTTTGTTCCACACTAGCTTCTTCAGCGCCGCCGGGATTTTTTGTTTGCCAGTGGGACCATTGGATGTTGCTTTCGGCGTCGGCGCCTCCGCGTCGACGCGCGCCTTGGCCTCGAACTCCGCGCGCAGCTTCGCCTCCGCGTCGTTGAACTCCGCGCGCAGCTTCGCCTCCGCGTCGGCGCGCGCGTCGGCGCGCGCCTTGGCCTCCAACTCCGCGCGCAGCTTTTCCAACTTCGCGTTTGCGTTGCGTTCCTTTTTGCGAGTTGTGGCACGCCGCCCCTTTTCCGTCAGCATGGCCTCGTGGAGTGCGATTAGCTCCTCCTCGAGCTTGTTCTTCGTGGTGTGCAGCCCTCCGCCGAGTGTAAAGAGGTCAAGCAGGTGTTTGCCATTTGGAAGCGCCTCAAGGAGGTCGTGTTCCTCCTCCGAAAACGTGTAAATTCCGTGCGATGGCTGGCTCCACTCGAACACGTAATTACCGCGTTTGTTGCGCATCATGCCCAAATCGGCAAGTGTGCCGAGGACCTCGGTCGGATTTATGGTGCGAAGGTCGAGGGTGTCCATGTACGGCTGTCGGGTGAGCTGGTTTAAAAACGGGTTGAACCCCATGCGGTTCAACTGGCTTTGGGAGAACATGGCCCGGGCGTTGGGAGAATGAGACCTATGCCGCCTAACGGCAAATAAGAATAATTTAAATTTTTAAAATTTAAATTTTTAAAATTTAAATTTTTAAACATGTAATCGTGGGATAGTGGGGACCCCTCCGGATGCCCCGCCCGTCTAAGACGCTGGACCTCTTCTCGGGGACGGGCGGGATCGCGTACGCGTTGCGCGGCGGCATCGCGCGCACGGCGGCGTACTGCGAGGTGTCGCCCGACGCGCGCGCCATCTTGCGCGGCAACATGGCGCGCCGGCACCTCGACCGCGCGCCCGTCGAGGAGGACGTGACGACGCTGGACCCGGCGCGGTACGCCGACGTCGAGATGATTGCGGGCGGGTTTCCCTGCGTCGGCATGTCGCGCGCGGGCCGGCGCGAGGGCCTCAAGCACCCCGCGAGCGCGCTGTTCTACCGCGTGGTCGAGCTCGCGGAGGCGATCCGCCCGCCCTTCGTGTTCCTGGAGAACGTGTCCACCGTCGTCAACTCGGTGCTGGACGAGATCGTGGCCCAGCTGCACGGGCGGCTTGGCTACGAGCTGCGGTGGGTGGTGGTCCCGGCCTTCGTCGCCGGCGCGCCCCAGATACGCGCGCGCTGGTACCTGCTGGCTGTGCGCCCCGGGACGGAGCGCGCGTGGACGCTGGGCCGCGTCGCGCCCTTCGACTGGTCGGGGCCCGGCCCCGCGCGCATGGTGCCCGAGGGGTCGGAGGGCGACCCCGTGCTGCGCTTGCGCGCGCTCGGCAACGGCGTGGTGCCCGACGCCGTGCGCCTCGCGTTCCTCTTCCTCGCGTCCGGCGGCCGCGTGCGCGCGCTGCCCGCGCGCGCGACCACGCTGACCCTGCAGCCCATGGACGTCGCCGGCCTGGGCGCCGTCGCCCTGGCCGCCGACGCCCCCTTCCGCAACGGCGGCTTCGTCGGCGGCGCGCGCCACGCGTTCCCCGACCCCTTCCGGCGCGTCCCGCGCCCGGACCTCGGGCTGCGCCTCGTCCCGCTCGGCTCCGGCGCGCCGACGAACCCCGCCATCTCGACCGAGCTCATCCGCGACGAGTTCCGGCTGCGCCAGTGGGCGACGCCGCGGTTCAAGGGGCAGGGCGCGTGCGCGGTGCTGACGTACCGATGCACGCAGGACCTGCAGAGCCAGATGAAGTTCGAGGCCGGGACGCCCGCGCGCCTCCGCGGGCCGGGGTACCGGCCCAGCGTCGCCTTCGTCGAGTGGCTGATGGGCGTGCCCCCGGGGTTCACGTCGCCGGCAGAAGGCTCGCATCAGTCGGTCGCGTTGTAGTGCGCGCGACCCTGCGCGTTCCCCACCGCGGTTCCCACCAGCACGGGGGAGGCGATGATGGCGGCGGGCAAGGCAAAGCACATGCACGCGCACATGGCGCACTCCGACGCCGAAGGGTGCTGGTCCATGACGGGGGAGCGAGAACGTGCATGTCGTAAACCAAAAAAAGGACACCTCGCGCGATGGTTCGCACGGGTCCCTGCAAATGGACAAGTCCGAGTCCGCGTGGGCCTCGCTCAAGCGGATGGCGAAACTGTGCAACCTGCCGGAGGAGGTCGGCGCGATGTCGAAAGCGGTATTTTCCGATCTAATCCGTGTGCTGCAAGACAAAAACAACGCCAATACGCTGACCGCGACCGTCGTAGGACGGTTCGAGCCCCTGTTTGAGCAGGCGCTCGCCGCGTGCGAAGCACAGAGCGCGGCCAAGGACCGCGTGATCGATGACATTTTCGCGGACGTCGCGGCCAAAGACCGCGAGATCAAAGAGATGAAGGAGAAAATCGCGCGCGCGAAGACGGAGAACACCGATCTGCGCAGCGAGATCGAGCGCCAAGGGCGGGCGTCGCGCCATGAAAGCGAAGCGAATGCGTCCGCGATCGCGGACGCGGAGGACCGAAGGAGACAGCTCATCGCGCGCCACGACGACGCGCTCGATGCAATGCGCGCGAGACTGGATGACGCGCTTCTCTCCGCCAGGCGCCACGAGAGGCGCGCCCAGGAGCTCGAAGACGCTGCCACGGAGCGCGAAAACACGGTCCGCGACTTGCGACGCGAGAAGCTGCTGAAAACCGACGAGCTCCTCGAGATGGAACGGAAGATGAGTGCCATGTCCATGGGGAGGCGCGCCAAACCGCGCCCCCCGTCGATGCCCTTGTCGCTCCTCCCTCCTCCCCACTCCGATTCCCTCGTCACGGTGGCGCAACACGAAGAGAACCGCGCCGAAAAACGCAAACGGGTGGTGGTGGAAGCCGAGGCGTCTGTGTCCACGGTGGAAAAATAAATTTTCAGGGCCCGGACGGTCCCACGGCCATGTTCCCATTTTTGAATGGCTCCTCCTCCTCCTGCCGCAGCCGCGGCTGCCGATGAAGACCTTCCCCTCGCGCTTCGGCGGCCGCGTCGCGTGACTCGCGCGGTCGTTCGATACGTTCCCGAAGAGGTCCCACTGGATGACGACGAAGACGAAGACGAAGACGACGAAGACGACGAAGACGGGAGCGATGCCACGTCCGAGCTCGTCGTCAGCGACGACTCCAGGTCCGAGGCGTCGGAAGAGGACGATCCCGACTACGTCCCGGGGGAGGACGAGGACGAGGAGGAGGACGAGGACGAAGACGAGGAGGACGAGGACGACGAGGAGGACGAGGAGGAGGACGAAGAAGACGAAGAAGACGAGGAGGACGAGGAGGACGAGGAGGAGGACGAGGAGGACGAGGAGGACGAGGAGGAGGAGGACGAGGAGGACGAGGACGAGGAGGACGAGGAGCCGACGCCCAAGACGCCCAAGCCCAAGAAAAAGAAGGGCGCGGCCGCGTCGGCCGTGGACGACGTCGCGCAGGCGCTGCGCGCGACGCGGTTGCAATAAATCACTCGGTCCCGAGCACCGGCGTGCGCGAGAAGCGCAGCGTCTCGAGGTCGGTCTGCGACACGTCGCCCGCGTCGGCCAGGCGCACGGCCGATTCGGCGGCGGGGCCGACGTCGCGCCCCGTGGCCAGCTCGTACGCGAGGCGCGCCGCCCAGAAGGGCGCGCCGCGCTCCGCGGCCGCGGCCTTGGCCAGCTTGGCCAGGCCCATGCCCTTGGCTTTTTGGCCCATCGCGCGCTTCCACGCCTGGTACTCGCCCTCGGCGCGCCGCGCGGCCTCGGTCCAGCGCGTGCGGTCGTCGGCCGACGGCACGGCGTAGAAGTTGGGGCCCACGGGGCGCGTCGTCACGGGCGCGTAGCGCCCGCCCGGGCGCGGCTCGTAGCGCCACACGCCGTCGTAGGCGCCGACGACGCCGCCCCGGCCCGTGGCGGGGCGGCTCGCCGGCGCGGCGCGGCGCAGCGCCGCGGCCAGGTCGCGCGGCGCCCGCAGGCCCTCGGCGTCGAGGTCCTCGAGGTGCGCCAGCCGCGCCTGCGGGTGCGCCGCCAGCAGGCGGCCCAGGTGGCCGCTCGGCAGCGGCGGCTCGAAGGGCACGAACAGGTCGTCGTCCACGACGGCGCCCACCAGCAGCATGTCGCGGCGCAGGACGAGGGCGTCCACGACCTTCTCGTCGCCGAGGGGCGTGCGGCCGTCGTGCGCCCGGTCGTCCAGCTTGCACGACGCGACGAGGCGGCCCAGCAGGCGCGCCACGGCGGGGTCGCCGGCCGGGACGACGCGCGTGGCCGCGACCGACGTGCGGTTCACGTCCGCGAGCACCAGCGGCTCGTGCGTGGCCCCCTGCTTGAGCAGCAGGCCGAAGGGCACGTCGCCCTTGCGCTCGTAGCCGACGAAGGAGGGGCAGTCGAACCACACGCGGTCGCCGTCGGCCTCGAGCACGCCCAGCGCGAAGCCGTGCAGGCGCGCCACGAGGTCGTACAGCAGGCGCGCGTCGACGGCGGGGCCGCGCAGGTACGCGAGGAACGCGCGGAAGCCGCGCCACAGCGCCACGCGGCGCTCGGCCTCGGCGGGGGTCGCCGCCCCGCCCGCGGGCTCGCCGAGCCACGCGCGCGCCGGCCGCGTCTGCGCCGCGCGCGCGTCCGCCTCGGTCGTCGGCCCCGCCGACGCCAGCAGGCGCAGCAGCAGCTGGCCGTTCTCGAGCGCGACGAGCTCGGCGAGCGTCAGGCGCTTGGCCACGTCGTCCGCGAAGGCGCCGGCCGACGGCAGGCCGGCCAGCGCCGCCACCGCGGCGACCAGGCTGCTCGGGCGGTGGCTGGCGATGCCCTCGCGCAGCAGGTGGCGCCCGCGCGGCGCGAAGCCCTTGGCGACGTAGCCGCCCGGCGGCAGCAGCGCGCGGAACGCGCGCGGCAGCGCGCCCAGGCGCCCCGCCTTGATGGGCACGACCGCGTCGCCGAGCACGTACTTGTCGTTGCCGTCGTCGCCGTCGTCCTCCGCCTCCGCGTTGGGCGCGGCCGCCGCGGGCGCGCACTCGCGCACCACGCGGTCCTTGGGCAGCTTGAAGCAGCACGGCAGGCACAGCCCCGACGCGCTCTTGCGCGTCGAGTGGAAGCCGACGTGGCGCGGCTGCGCCGGGTTGTGGTTCCAGTACGTGGACGCGTACAGGAAGAGCGGGCGCTCGCCGCCCGCCGCGGCGTTGGGGCACACGTACTGCGCCTGGTACGCGCGCTCGATGGCCGCGGCCTTCTCGGGCGGCACCGCCTTGCGCTGGCCGTCGGGCCCGAACAGCGGGTGCGGCTTGGGCGCCAGCGCGACGGCGCTCTGCGGGCACCAGATGGCGGGGCACGCGTACGCGTTCTCGGCGGCGCGCTCGGGCGTGGAGCCGTACGCCACGGACGGCACGCCCGCCTTGGCCGCGGCCGCCTTGCCGCGGATGACCACCGGCTGCCGCATCTCGTGCAGCCCGCAGTGGCGCGCGTAGATGTCCTCCTTGCCGCGCAGCTGGAACAGGTCGCGGTCGGCCTCGTACAGCCGCTTGACGATGTCGCCGCGCTTGAGCTGCGCGTCGTCGGCGCTGGCCGCGGCCTCGGCCGCCGCGGCCGGTTTCGTCGCGGGGGGCTCGTCCTCCGCGAGGTCGAAGCTCTCGGGCGTCGCGCGGTTGCGCCCGGGCGCGTCCGCCGCGACCACGGCGCGCACGTCGGCCTGCAGCTGGCGCCACTGCTCCAGCGACTGCACGCCGCGCGCGACGACGCGGAAGCCGAAGAAGTCGCGCGCGGGCGCGAGCGTGACCTCGACGTCGCCGGGCCCGGCGGGGCGCGCGCCCCGCGCGCCCCGGAACCCCTTGCGCGGCGGCGGCGGCGGGTCGGCCGCGAGCGCGGCGGCCTCCGCCGCCGTCAGGCTGAGGAAGGTGCGCCGCAGCTCGGCGGCGAGCGCGGCGCGCGTGCCCAAGGCCGCGTCGCCGGCGTGGTCGGCGAGCCACTCGCGCACGCGCGCGCCGTCGTCGAAGCCGGCCACGCGCTTGTAGCGCAGGACGACGGTCATCCGGCGCGCCTCCGCCGCGAAGAGCGGGTAGAAGGCGGCGTCGGCGGCCGCGCGCAGCGCCCCGACGTCGGGCGGCCGCCCCGCCGCGCGGAGCTCGGCCTCGAGCGTCGCGGCCTCGAGGTCGGCCTCGGCGTTCGGCGGCCGCAGGCCCAGGCGGCGCGCCGCGGCGGCCGCGGCGGCCTGCAGCGCCCGCAGCGCGTCGTCGCCCGCCGCGTCGTACGTGCTCGCCGTCGCGACCAGGCGGTAGCCGCCGTCGGGCGCCACGGCCATCGCCGCCGGCCCGCCCACGGGCATCGCCAGCCGCAGCTCGAGCACGTCGCCGACGTCGGCGTCGGGCTGGAAGCCGCGCAGCGCCGCGACGGGCATGCGCTCGGGGTCGTGCTTCACGCGCACGGTGGGCTCGCCGCCGCGCCACGTCACCAGGCGCGCCATGAGCAGGCCCTTGCCCCCGCCCGTCTCGACGCGCCCGTACAGCGCCTCGAGCGGCTTGGGCGCGCTCGCGGGCGGCGCCACGCGCTGCGTCCACGCCAGGTACCGGCACGCCGTCAGCCCCTGCCCCTGCCCCTGTCCCCCCGAGCGCGCGCGCGCCAGCAGGTCCGCGATCTCGCGCTGGCGGTCGGCCTCGCGCCGGCGCTCGTCGCGCGCGTCGTCCCCCGTCCCCGCCTCGTCGGCGGCCCCCACGCCCTCCAGCCGGATCTCGTCCCGCGCCCCGAGCAGGTCCAGCGCGTACGGCAGCTCGTTTCCCGCGGCGTCCAGGACGCGCGTCACCCCGCCTCCCCCTGCCCCCGGCGCCAGCGCCAGCGCCAACGCCTCGGCGCGCTGCCGCGCCTGCGCGATCGAGTCGTCCGCGAAGAGGAGCGCGGGACCGCCGGGGCCGAACACGTGCGTCTTCCCGTGCACCGTGACGCGCACGGCACCGGGCGGGCGCGGCGCGCGCCCGCACAGCATTTAAATTTGCACCATATTATCATTTTTCGACGTCGGGGAAGCGCGTTTATACGCGCTTAAATATACCGGCGGCACCCGTCAAATGAACATCGTCCCCACGCTGCCGACGGACGGGCCGAGCACGGTCCGCGAGTACTCGCGCCTGGAGAACCACACGGCGTTCACCCGGAAGGCGTCGGACGTCCCGGGGCTGCGGTGGATCTACGACCTGGGAGGCATCCACTACCAGGATAGCGCGATTGCGCCGTGCGGCCCGGGATACGGCGGCCGCGAGTTTTCGGCGCACGACCAGCGCATCGTCGAGAAGCACCTCCGCGAGATCATGGGCCGGAAAGACAAGATTGTCATCCTCGAGATCGGCGTGCACCGATGCTCGTACGACGAGTCGTCCACAGGCGTGTTCCTGAAGCTCAAGCGCGACGGCGACATCTACCTGGGCGTCGACATCGAGAGCAAGACGTTCTTGGACGACGCCTCGAAGAACGTGCACACCCTCCAGAGCCGGTCCGAGGCGATCGCCGTGGTCACCGCGAAGCTTCGCGACATCGGAGCGGACCACATCGACGTGTTCATGATCGACGGCTACCACTCCGTGGCGCAGGTGTACGCGGAGTGGGAGTACACCCGCATGCTCTCCGACGACGGCATCGTCATCTTGCACGACACCAACGCCCACCCCGGGCCGTACTTCCTCATGGAGGGCGTGGACACGGACGTGTTCGACGCGTACAAGTACCTGTCCGACATTTGGGACTACGGCGTCGGCGTGCTGGTCAAAAAGCCCGTCGCTGCCGACCCGGCGCGCACGAACTCGAACAGCGCCGGCGACGCGCGGTAGTTGACGGTGCGCGCGCCGGTGCACGCGTGCGCCCGCTCCCTCAGCGCCGCGAAGAGGAGGCGGTCGGCGCCCCAGCCGCCGTGGATGGCGTGCGCCGCGCGGACGGCGACGTCGGTGCGCAGGAAGTAGCAGTTGGTGTCGACGAGGCCGGCCGGGCCGGCCACGCCGATCGACTCGAAGTCGTCGTCGCACGTGCGCCCGTCGGTCGTGCGCACCATGCGGCGCAGCGCGTGGCACCACGCGAGCTCGCCCCGGGCCTCCCGCATGGTGCGCGCGCACGCCTCCACGTGGCCCTCGTCCCACCAGCAGTCCTCGTCCAGGAAGGCGACGAACTCGGTGTCCACGAGGTGCGGGAACGCGGCGTACACGCGGTGGCCGTAGAACCCGTTGGCGCCGACGTTGCGCGGGAGCACGCACACGTCCAGCCGATCGCACTCCAGCCCCGCCAGCGCGGCAAAAGCCGCCGGCGCGTGGTCCGCCCCGTCCACGACCACCAGGCACGCCGTCGGCTCCGTCTGGCGCAGCACGCTCTCCACCGCCTGCCGCAGCGTGGGCGCGCCCGTCGTCGGCACCAGGGCGGTGGCCGCGACCATATGGCATGCCGACATTAAACTTTTTCACGCCCTCGCGCATGGCGCAACGCGTCGTGGCATGGACGGCGCACGAGACGCCCGCGCGCCCCATCACGGCCGAGTACGTCCACACCCTCGTGGGGAAGGTGCGCCTCGGCGCGAGCATCCGAACGTCGGACATCGTCCTCGGCGTCCTCGTGCCGCTGTCGGCGGCGCTGGAGGAGGCGAACCGCGTCATCGACGAGGCGGCGGCGGCGGAGGCGGACGAGTCCGACGACCCCCCGTGGCAACGGGTGTCCGTCGAGTCCGCGTGGCGGCGCCGGGCGAGCGCGGAGGGCGCGATCCCGGTGACCGAGGAAAACTTTCGCGCGTGGGCGGCCGGCGAGTACGTGGGCGACCCGTCGTCGGCGTGCCCCACGTGCGTGTATGCGATCATGCATGACGTCGACGGATGCGTGTACGTCGGGACCACCGCCAAGGCCCCGTCCACCCGCTGGTTGGAGCACTGCCTCGACGCCGAATACGGCGATCCCCGTGCGATCCACCGCTACATCCGCCGCAACCCGATGGAGTGCTACATGGAGTACCGCGGCCACGGTCGCGGTCGCGAGGACGGAGGGGAAGGGGAAGGGGAAGGGGGCGACGCCCGCGTCGTGTTCCACGAGCGCGAGACGCCGTTCCCGCGCGACGCCGCGATCCGGCTGGGCAAGTGCGCCGGGTGCGACGCCGCGGGCCCCGCGCTGCGGCCGACGTGCGTCGGGCTCGTGCCCTTCGGCACCGACCTCGACCCCCGGCACGCGCGCCACGTCGGCGACTGGGCGCTCCTGTGCCCGTCGTGCGCCCTCGCGACGGGCGCGAAAGCGTGGTGGTCCGCGTTCGAGGCGCCGTTGTACAAGCGCGCGTGGTTTTGGTCCTCGGTCGCGTCGGAACGCGTGGCCACCGAATCAGCCCTGGCGGCGTTGCTGACGTAAAAGGCCTCCCATTTCCCATCCCCCTCCCTTCCGACCCAGCGGATGACGACTCCCCAAGGTGAGGTTGCGAGGCCAGGGGCCCCTGGCGCGCCCGACACCGCGACGAGACGAGGCCACTAAAGAGCGCTCCCTTTTGCCTTGTGGTGCAGCCATGCGCATCCACTCGGACGCCGAAATCGAGGAGATCAGGAAGGCGGACGTTCATTACGCGGCGTTCCACGCGTCCAAGCGTGCGCTGGCGGCGGGCGCCTCGGAGGCGGAGGCGGCATCGTTGGGACAGGCTGCGGCGGAGGTCAAGAAGCGGGAGAAGCTCGAAGAAGCGCAAGAATATCGGGCGGCGGTGGCGCTGTACACGACGGCCAAGGCGGCGGAGACGGCGGCCTTCGCGAAGTTGGAGGCGGACAAGGCGGCCAAGGCGGAGGCCTTTGCGACCTTGGAGGCGGCCAATGCGGCGGCGGCCGTTGCGAGGTTGAAGGCGGCCAAGGCGGCGATGTAAAGCAATCACACACGTTTTCGTGCCCACGACAAAACAAAGCGTTTACCCGCCCCGGTTGACCTCGAGCGGGTCGCACGCCCCCAGCTTGGCCCCCAGGAACGCGAGCAGGGCGTCGCTGGTGAGCGCCCCCGTGTAGCGCTCCCGCGCGGCGACCGACCCGTCCGGCGAGAACCACACCGACGGCGTCGGTTTGTCCGCGTCGGCCAGGCCCTTTACCAGGTCGACGTTGACCAGGGAGAAGGAGACGTTCAGGCCGGCGGCCGTCGTCCTCTGCTTCAGCACCTCCCACTCGTACTCGAAGCGCTGCGACTCGGGCGAGTCCAGGCTGTGGAAGAACGTCAGGCGCGGCACGCGCCCGAAGTCGAGGAAGTGCGACCGGCACGAGGGGCCGGCGCGGATCACCCACAGCGCCGCCGCCGCGACGGCCACGAGGAGGAGCGCGCCCGCGGCGAGCCAGGCGAGCCAGGCGGTGCACATTACCCATGGACTCGGATTTTACTGCGCGAGCGACGTCTTGAGCCACTCCACGAGGTCCTTCGCGTTGCGCCGGCCGTTGTACGTGACGTACGGCGGCGAGGTGCCGTCGCGCTCCAGCTGCACCGTGGGGAAGCCCGTCACGCCCTTGACGGACAGGCACTCGCTGCCCTTGCCCTGCTTGTCGACGTTCACCGACACGAAGGCGACGTCCAGGCCGAGGTTCGACGCCTGCGTGCGCGCCTCGGTGAACTCGGGCTTGAAGTGGGTGCAGTGGGGGCACCAGTCGGCGTAGTACAGCACGAGGCGGTTGGACGACGCCGCCTGCGCCTCGTCGTACACGCACTGGGGGTCGGCGGTCGCGAGGGCGCCGCCCTCGAAGCGCTCGCGCCGGCCCGCGAACAGCCACCACGCGAGCAGGAGCGCGAGGACGACGGCGCCGGCCACCCACGCGAAGCCGATGCGCTTCATACCCGAGAGGGCGAACTTTATTCCGGCCGGGAGCGCGTCGAGTTCCACATCATGTTCCACCCGAACAGTGCCGGGCTGGCGGCCAGGTAGTTCACCGGCTTGCGCACGCGCGCCGGGAAGCGCACGCACACCGACTCGATCCACGCGCGCACGTCGAGCGCCGCCCCGTCGTCGGCGCCCGCGTACACCACGAGGTCGCACTCGTACAGCAGGTGCCGGCACACGACCTCGGGCGTGTTCCACCACCCCTCGACCGTGGTGACAAGCGCGCGCGTCTCGCCCGCCTCGAAGCGCTCCAGCGTGATGTCGCCCGCGGCGTCCTGGGGCCCGCGGTGGAAGTAGCCGAACGCGTGGTCGCGGGAGCCGAGGTAGTCGCACAGCACGTGCGTGTCGGCGACGGTCTGCACCAAAAAGAGCGCCTTGTGCACCGACTGCGTCGCGTAGATCTCGTCCAGCGTGTCGAAGAGCGCCGTGTCGTTGTCCGCCGTGGCGTCGAAGTCGTCGCCCGTGTCGGGCGACCACACGGGGCGCAGGAGCGCGAGGTCGCACACGCGGCTTCCGAGGGCCACCATGGAGGGGGTAGGGGTAGGGCGAGGGCTACCCGAAGCGCTTAAACGGGTTTTCGAAATCGTTCGAATAACACGCGCGCAAGGCGCGGCGAATGACGCGCACCGCGTGCTCCTCTTCGGGCTCGTCGTCGCGCCTCCCGAGCATGCGTCGAACCGTGGCGGGCACGCCTGCGGCCACGACGGAGGCGGCGACGTCCTGGCGCCGCGCGAACGCGTCGGCCACCCCGAACTTTTGCCCGAGGGCGAGCAGCACGCGATTCGCGTCGGCCCGCACCACCGTCTCCGCGAAGGGGACGAACCGCCGCTTGAAGCGCTCGTTCACCTGGGTCATCGAGAAGTCCGGGATGTCGGCCCGGGCGTACCGGTTCGACCACCTGTAAACCATGTCGTTTTGGATCGCCGCGTCGAAGTAGTCGCTCGCGGAGTAGATGCGGGGGGGCGACCGAAAGCTCCGCGTCGACGGACGCAAGCAGCGCTTTCAACCCGGACCGCCCGCACGTGTCGATTTCGAGCAAACGGTGCACGTGCGTGACTTTTCGGGCGCGGGCGTTGGCGCGTATCGCCGTCTCTTCATCCGCGCCGGCGGAGCACATCGCTTCTTTCACGCGATTGAGCGCATTCGCCAACATGCGCTTCACCCTCGCCCGCGTGGTTTCCGCGCACAGGGTCGCGAACAGCTGACACACGCGCTCTCGGTGGGCGTCGAACTCGGCCAGGACGGCTTCGTCCTGGACCTCGTTTTCGTACTCCTTCGCGTTCCATTGGTCGACCGCTTCGTCCCATTTTCGCCGGATTTTGGCGTCGTCGCTGGTCGCCATAAAGGGATGGGGCTTGGCACGAGGGGGGAACACCCTCCTTTTTTTTTACACGCACGCACAAACCCACATAAAGCCAGCGTCGTCCCCACAACGCCAGTTTCACCTCCGACCCGCGGCCCCGCCTCCCCATGGACGTCGTCGAGCCAGCGACCTTTTGGAAGCTGCGCTCGAGCGTGCCGTCCGACCCGGCGCTCGTCACGCTGCTCGCGCAGCTCCGCGCCGGGCAGGTCACGGCGGCGACGGAGGAGCGGTCGCAGAGCCACCACCGCCACAAGTCGGCCATCGGCGGCGCCAACGGCGGCGCCAAGGTGGAGAAGGACTTCATCGCGCTGATGAACAAGCTGAGCGTGCAGAACGTGGCCGCCATCGAGGCGCAGCTGTGGCGCTTCTTCCAGCCGCTGCTGTTCACGTTTTACACCAACCACCTGTGGACGCTCATGTACCGGCAGGCCACGTTCAACGCGCTGTACGTGGCCATGCTGCGCCAGGTGCACGACCGGCTGGGCGAGGACGACCGGGCCAAGCTCCGCGCCGTCATGCGCGGCCACGCCGACGCCTTCATCCGCGACTTCGCGGCGTCGCTCGCGCCGATGGTGCTGCCCGCGGGGGAGGACTACGACGAGTTCTGCGACGCGGTGAAGCTCAAAAAGCAGAGCGTCGGCAAGGTCGCGGCGCTGTGCGCGATGGCCAAGGCGGGCCTGCTCGAGGGGCTCTCGCCCGCCGTCGCGCTGCGCTTCCTGGCCGACGAGCGCCCGCGGCCGGGCGACGGCGAAAAAGTGTCCATCTGGACGGACCACGTGACCGCGGCGCTCGCGGAGCTCGCGTGGGCGCCCGCGGACGCGGCGCCCCTGCTCACCGCCGTCCGGACGCTGCAGGACAGCGGCGGCCTCACGTCGTCCAAGGCGCGCTTCCGCGTCGCCGACCTGGTGGAGCGCCTCGGCGCGTCTCCGTCGACACCTCCGGCCGCGGCTCAGGCGGCCCAGGCATCGCGTGCGCCACATTCGCGAAACCCGCCTCGCCATGGGGGAGGGGGGCAGCATCAGCATCCGCCGTCGCAGCATTCGCAGCATTCGCAGCCGTCGCCGCCATCCTCGTCCGCCGCGTCCGCCGCGTCCGCCGCGTCCGGCGATTGGCGCGAGGCCAAGCGGAGAGGCGGGCGCGGAAAATGAATCAGGCGGGCGTCGGCACGGACGAAGGGGCCGGGGCCGGGGCCGGGGCCGGGGCCGGGGCCGGGGCCGGGGCCGGGGCCGGGGCCGAAGCGGCTTGGACAGGAGGAGCGCGCATAACGGCCCGGGCGTTCTCAATGGCCCGCGCCCGAATCGCGATGAGATGCCGGCCCGAGGGGAACGCGTCGCGCGTGTTCCTTTTCGTGCGCGCCATGACGTGCGAGGAGTGGAGGGAGGGAGGCATCATTTTTTGGGGCCAACCGCACACGTGCTGACACACTCCTGCGGCGCCTTTTCCGTGCCCAGGAGCGCGCCCGCCAGCGCGCGGCGCGATTTTAGGTTCGCGTCGCTGAGGCGCACGCCGAGCGCGCCAAAGAAGGCGCGCAGGCGGGCACGGTGCGCCGCCGTGGCGCACGCCGCCGAGACCCCCGACGCCACGCCGGCGTAAAAGGGACGCACCTCGGCCGCCGTCAACGGGCGTCGAGCCCTGCTGCGCGCAACCGCCTCGCTCACGGTGGGCTTCCCAAGCTGCTCGTTGACGCGGTTGTGCAGCCGCACGGACCACGCGAAGAGGGCGTCGGCGTTCGTCGCAAGGGGAGGAGGAGGGAGCGCCGCGAGGTTGGCGGTCAGGTGGGCGCAGCACTCGGCGCACGGCAGCAGCCTCGCCAGGAGGCGAAACCAGCGCGGCGACAGGCGCTTCGGCTCGTGCAGCGCGGTCCAGTGGATGAGCCTCCACGCGGCGGGCCCCCACACGGCACGGTCTGCCGTCGCCATCTGGCCCGGGCCCATGTTTTTTATTGCAAAGTGTCTGTGTCCGCGCCCGCGGAAATGCCCGCGGACGCGAAGCCCGCGGAAATGCCCGCGGACGCGAAGCCCGCGGAAATGCCCGCGGACGCGAAGCCCGCGGAAATGCCCGCGGACGCGAAGCCCGCGGAAATGCCCGCGGACGCGAAGCCCGCGGAAATGCCCGCG
>Ga0316222_1001079_pt1 | contig 35572 bp, 25 predicted proteins | sample TBH18011metaG_FD_206008 | JGI IMG/M metagenome (GOLD analysis project Ga0316222, IMG submission 206008) | Freshwater microbial communities from Trout Bog Lake, Wisconsin, USA - TBH18011 | ecosystem: Environmental > Aquatic > Freshwater > Lake > Hypolimnion/Profundal zone | place: USA: Wisconsin... | reverse complement strand
CTAGGAGCCTGTCCCGGTAATGTCGAGAGGCGCGGCCTCTCGACGCTCTGCGCAAAGGGCCTTGGCCCTTTGATCCCGGTGGACATATGGCTACGGGCCTGATTCACTTCAGGTCATGAGCAAGACGTTTCGCCCCTGGTTGGTTGACCAACCGCAATTGCTGCCGCGTTCGGTTGATGAGTTTGTCCCAGCCGGCCATATGGCCCACTTCATCCGCGACATGGTCCGGGACGACCTGGACCTGTCGGCGATCCTTTGCGCCTATACCGAGATGCGGGGCTACCCACCGTTTGATCCTCGGATGATGACGGCGCTACTGCTGTACGGGTACAGCCGTGGGGCCTATTCGTCGCGGCGTCTGGCGCGAGCCTGCGAGGAGCGGCTGGACTTCATGGCGGTGACCGCGCAGAACCGACCTGATTTTCGCACGATTTCGGAGTTCCGCCGCCGCCATTTGGGGGCATTGTCGGGCCTGTTCGTGCAGGTGCTGAAGCTGTGCCAGCGGGCGAAGCTGGTGGAGTTGGGCCATGTGGCGTTGGACGGGACGAAGATGAAGGCCAATGCGTCGAAGCACAAGGCGATGAGCTACGGGCGGATGAAGAAGACGGAACCGGAATTGGCCGCCGAGGTGGATGCCTGGCTGAAGGCGGCGGAAGCGGCGGATGCCGAGGAAGATGCCGCCTTGGGCGATAAGCGCGGCGACGAGATGCCCGACTGGGTGGCCGACAAGGCCAAGCGACGGGAAAAGATCCGCGAGGCCATGGCCGCCCTGGAAGCCGAGGCCAAGGCGAAAGCCGACGAGAAGGAAGTGGAGAAAGCCGAGGAAAAGGCGGCGGACGAAGCTGCCGGAAAGGCCCCGAAGGGCAAGGGCGGACGCCAGCCGAAGATGTCGCCGGGCACCCCGCCGGACAAGGCCCAGCGCAACTTCACCGATCCGGAAAGCAAGATCATGAAGAGCCGCGACGGCTTTATCCAGGGCTACAACGCCCAGGCAGCGGTGGACGCCAAGGCCCAGGTCATCGTCGCCCATGGCCTGACGGATTGTGGCGCCGACAGTGGACAACTGGTCGGCATGGTCGATGCCGTCGGTGCCAACACCGGCCAGAAACCGGCCCAGGTGTCCGCCGATGCCGGGTACTGCTCCGAGGCCAACATCCAGGCCATGGAGGACCGCGAGATCGAAGCCTTCATTGCCACCGGGCGACAAAAGCACGGCGAGGCAGCCGCCGACGGTGGCAAAAGCACGACGCCCAAGACCGAGGAAATGCGCAAACGCCTGCGGGATGGCGGTTTCGATAGCCCGTATCGCTTGCGCAAACAAACCGTCGAACCCGTCTTCGGCCAGATCAAGCACGCCAGGGGCTTCCGCCAGTTCCTGATGCGCGGCATCGACAAGGTCTCTGCCGAATGGGCGATGCTCTGCACCGTCCACAACATCCTGAAACTGGCAGGAGCCGCCGCCGCTACCGCCTGAGCAACACCGTCACCAGCCCAAACAAATCGGGTGGAGGGCCTCCGGTCCTCCGCAGGTTCGCCAAGGGGCGCGCCCCTTGGCTGGCTTGCCTCATGGCAAAGCATTACCGGGACACACTCCTAGAGCATGATGCGACCTGATCGCATCATGCTCTAAGGCGTCAGCAGCGCCGCGTCCAGCCGTTGCCGCATCGCCTCGGGCAGCGGGGTGGAGCGGCGGGAGGCTTCGTCGGCGAGGACCAGGACGGAATCGGCGATGCCGACACAGGTGTCGTTGACGAAGATTCCCTGTCCGAGGGTGAATGAGCTGCGGCCGATGGAGATGACGCCGGTGCCGATCCGCACCTCGCCCGGCCAATGAATCTCGCCCAGGAAATCCAGCGCCAGACGGGCGATGACGATGAAGGTTCCGGCCGGGATCAAGGGCTGGCCGGGTTCCAGCAGGAACTGCACCCGGCCGGTTTCGCAGAACACCGCGAAGGCGATGTTGTTGATGTGGCCCTGCTTGTCGGTGTCGCAATAGCGCAGGGTGTCCCTGGCCCAGTGCCCATAGATCGCCGGGTTCTTGAGCTCGGGCTTCGTCGTGTCCGTCATGGTCGTCCTCATCCGGGGCTCGTCAGGCCGCCACCGGCCGCCGGGATGGCATCATGGCATAGGCGACCGCGGCCAGCACCACCGCACCGCCGGCCAACTGGCCGGGATTGGGAGGATCGCCGTGCAGGCTGGCGATGACGGCGGCGCAGACCGGCACCAGATTGAGGAACAGGGCGGTGCGGCCGGCCCCCAGCCGGGTGATGGCGATGCTCCAGCACAGATAGGCCAGCACCGATCCGAAAACCGCCATGGCCAGCAATGCCGCCCCGGCGGTGGGGCCGGGCAGGGCCGGCGGCGCGCCGCCGATCACCGCCGTCAAGGTCAGCGCCGCCGCGCCGGCCGTCATCACGATGGTGACATTGGCGAATTGCGGGCCGGGCGGCGTCAGCTTGCGTGCCAGCACGTTGTAAAGCGCCCAGGCCAGATCGGCGCCCACCATTTCCAGGTCGCCCCAGCCGGCGCGGATCTCCCCGGCCGATCCGCCACCCAGGATGACGGTGGCGACCCCGAGCAACGCCAGCGGCAGGGCGGCGATCTGGCGGCGCGGCAACCGTTCGCCCAGCATCAGCGTCGCCAGCACGGCGGTGAGCAGCGGGTTGGTCGCCATGACCAGTGCGCCGTTGACCGCCGAGGTGGTCCGCATGGCGTCGAAGAACAGGGAGTTGAACCCGGCGATGCCGACGACGCCGATCAGGCCCAGACGCGGACCGTGGCGCCGGGCGGTGTCCAGCATGGTCCAGCCCTCGCCGCGCACCAGGGTGATCGCCAGCATGATCAGCGCCGCCAGGATGAAACGCCCCGCCGCTGCCGCCATGGGCGTCATATCCGCCAGGACGGGGCCGGCGAGATTGAAATTGGCGCCCCAGAACAGGGCGGCCAAGGCGGCAAGGCCGTAGGAATTCATGGTGCCCATGGGGGCCTCCGGTCATAAATACTAATCATATAAGACCATACATCCCCTGTATCACGGCGATCAAACGAGGTATCCTCGTCTCAGGCATTAGGAAATCTAATCATGAGCCGACATCTGCCGCCGTTGCGGGCGCTGCAGGCCTTCGAGGCGGTGGCCCGTCATCTCTCCTTTGCCCGCGCGGCGGAGGAATTGTGTGTGACCCCGGCGGCGGTCAGTCAACAGGTCAAGCTGTTGGAGGATCGCCTGGGGGTGGTATTGTTCCGCCGGGGTGCCCGGCTGGGGCTGGAACTCCACGCCGCCCCGGCCGCTGCCGCCCTGACCGAGGCGTTCGACCGGCTGGCGCGGGCGGCGGACCGGCTGGTGCCGGAAACCTTGGCCCGGCCCTTGGTGGTGTCGGCGCCGCCGGCCTTCGCGTCGCGCTGGCTGGTGCCCCGGCTGGAGCGGTTCCATGCCCGCCATCCCGAGATCGAGCTGCACCTGTCGGCGACCCTGCGGCTGGTGGATCTGGAGCGCGAGGGGGTGGATGTGGCCATCCGCTACGGCAGCGGCCGTTATCCCGGCCTGCAGGTGGAGCGGCTGCGGCTGGAAGAGGTGGTGGTGGTGGCGGTGCCGCGTCTGGCGGAGCGGTTGCGCCATCCCGCCGATCTGTGCGCGGCCCCGCTGCTGGTCAATCAAACCATGGGCTGGGATCCCAATTTCCCCGATTGGCCGACCTGGCTGGACGGGGCGGGGGTGACGCCCGCCTCGGCGCTGCGGTTGCGGCCTTTCGGCGACGCCGCCCTGGTGATCGAGGCCGCGCTGGCCGGTTTGGGCGCGGCGCTGGTGTGGCGGACCCTGGTCTGCGACGAACTGGCCTCGGGGCGGCTGGTGGCGCTGTTTCCCGGACGGCCGCTGTCGAGCGCCTATCACCTGGTCTGCTCACCGGAGCGGCGCCACCGGCCGGGCCTGGAAGCCTTTCGGACCTGGCTGCTGGAAGAGGCTGTCAACCGCTGATTCGCCTTGATCCATGCCCGGCGGTCCACCCATGCATGCCCGGCAAGTCCGGGCCAAAGATATTGACAATCAGCGACCGGCAGGGCCATAATCAGACCATGAACAAAGCAGGAGGCGTACAGGACTTGGAGGGACGTCACCACAGTATCCAATGACCGCACGTCCCCTGTGGGGCGCGCCGTCGGGGATGGGAGGGTGTTACTATAGATACGACGCCACCGGGTCAAGTATGAGGTGCCGTTGATTTGGCCCTCTTGGTATATAAAAATCGGGTATTCGACTTATCGGCCGTCGTGCCGAACATATAGGGCCTGTGGGTCCGAAACCAAATGCCCCGCGTCGAGCATTGCGTCTCCCGCGGGGCATCGGTTTTTGGGTTAGGGCTTGAGCAGAAATAACCGCATCATCTGGCTTGTCTTTGTTGCCCGTCCGCCGCGTTGCGGACGAACAAAAATCCGGCGCCATCCGACGCGGTTATTTCTGCCCAAACCCTTAGGCGGTCTTTTCCATTTTACGGTTTTGGTTTTTCCGGAAGCATGGTGGTGCGGATATGGTCCAGCAGGCCGGCGGAGCCGGCCTCGATCATGTCGAGCACCCGTTCGAACCCGTCGCCGCCGCCGTAATAGGGGTCGGGCACGTCGAGACCGTTGCCCTGCGGCGCGAAGGACAGGAACAGGGCCAGGGCGTCGCGCCGGTTCGGCGGGCATTGTCCCAGCAACAGGCCGAAATGGCCGCGATCCATGGCGAGGATCAGGTCGAAGGTCTCGAAATCCTGCTTGATCACCTGGCGGGCGCGCAAGTCGTCGAGGCCGAAGCCGCGCCGCCGCGCCGCCTCGGTCGAACGGCGGTCGGGCGGCTCGCCCACATGGTAGGCGTGGGTGCCGGCGGAATCCACCGTGATCTGCCCGGCCAGTCCCTGGCGCTCGACCAGGGCGCGAAACACCCCATGGGCGGTGGGTGAGCGGCAGATATTGCCGGTGCAGACGAAGAGAACCTTGATCATGGACGCTCCTTTGATAGCGTCGCCACTATAGGACAAAGCCCCGCCCCGGGAGGAGACGATTCCGCGCCCCGCACAGCGGTATCCGTGCCCGTCCGGGCCTCATGTCACGTCGTCGGCCGGAGGGCTTTAGAGCATGATGCGATCAGGTCGCATCATGCTCTCGCCATTTTGGATGTCCCTCGCCGGGCGCAAACCTCCGGTTTGCTTGGCCTCGGTCTCAACGGCCTCTGTCGCGGGATGATTCGACTTGAAATTATCCTGCTCGAACGATTGGGTAACTGGGGACACGCCCTGAACACATCTTCAGGAGACTTGACTCCTGTGCCGATATGGGTAGCCATGTGCCGTCATTCTAAGGGGGATACCTGATATGACGGCTCTACCGGGCGACGCAAAGCCCCGGAACGTTGCCGGCCTGATGCTCGCCGCCATCGGCGTGGTCTTTGGCGATATCGGCACCAGCCCGCTCTATACGCTGAAGGAATGCCTGGACGGTTCCAACCCGCTGCCGCTGGAGCGCGGCAACATCCTGGGCATCCTGTCGCTGATCTTCTGGGCCATCACCATCATCGTCTCCATCAAATACGTGATCGTGATCATGCGCGCCGACAACCGGGGCGAAGGCGGCTGCCTGGCGCTGCTGTCGCTGGTGGCCCGCGCCGCCGAGGAGAAGTCGTCCCGCCTCGGCCATGCCGTGGTGGTGCTGGGCATTTTCGCCGCCGCCCTGTTCTACGGCGACAGCATCATCACCCCGGCGATTTCGGTGCTGTCGGCGGTGGAGGGGCTGCAGATCGCCGCTCCCCATCTGGAACAATGGGTGGTGCCGCTGACCATCTGCATCCTGATCGTGCTGTTCGCCATCCAGGCCCACGGTACCGATGTGGTGGGCCGGATGTTCGGGCCGGTGATGCTGGTCTGGTTCGGCACCCTGGCGGTTCTGGGGATCCGGAATATCAGCCACGCCCCCAGCGTCCTGGCGGCGCTCAGTCCCCATTACGGCCTGATGTTCCTGTTCAGCCACGGCGCCACCGGCTTCCTGGCGTTGGGTTCGGTGGTGTTGGCGGTGACCGGAGCCGAGGCGCTTTACGCTGATATGGGCCATTTCGGCCGCCTGCCCATTCGGCTGGCCTGGTACCTTCTGGCGCTGCCGGCGCTGGTGCTGAACTATTTCGGCCAGGGCGCCCTGCTGATCGTCGATCCCGCCGCCATCGAAAATCCGTTCTTCCGCATGGCCCCGGCCCATTTGGCGCTGCCGCTGGTGGTGCTGGCCACCCTGGCGACGGTGATCGCCAGCCAGGCGGTCATCTCGGGCGCTTTTTCCATGTCGCGCCAAGCCATCCAGCTCGGCTTCCTGCCGCGCATGGAGATCATCCATACCTCGGAGCAGGAGATGGGGCAGATCTATCTGCCCTTCGTCAACTGGCTGCTGATGGCGCTGGTCATCGTGCTGGTGGTGGGGTTCCGGACCTCCAGCAATCTGGCCGCCGCCTATGGCGTGGCGGTGACCGGCACCATGCTGATCAGCACCCTGCTGGCGGCGCTGGTGATGCGGCTGCTGTGGAACCGGCGCGGCCGCGGCACCAATATCCTGCTGGGGATCTTCCTGGTGGTCGATACCGGTTTCTTCGCCGCCAATCTGATGAAGATTCCCGAGGGCGGCTGGTTCCCGCTGGCCATCGGCCTGGCGGTGTTCGGCGTGCTGATCACCTGGAAGGATGGCCGCCGGCGGCTGCTGGCGCGGCTGCGCCAGGACGCCTTCCCGGTGGCGGACTTCCTGGCCAGCCTGTCCGATCGGGTGCCCAGGGTACCCGGCACCGCCGTGTTCCTGACCGGCACTTCGGAAGGCGTGCCCATCGCCCTGCTGCATAACATGAAACACAACAAGATCATCCACGAACGGGTGGTGCTGCTGACCGTGCTGGTGGAGGAAATGCCGTTCGTATCCGAGGACGCCCGGCTGGAGCACCAATTGCTGGCCCCTAACTTCCACCGGCTGTTCCTGCGCTACGGCTTCATGGAAAGCCCCAATATTCCCAAGGCGCTGGCCCATGCCCGCAGCGACCAGTTGGGCTTCTTCTACGAGCCGATGTCGGTGTCGTATTTCGTGTCGCGCGAAACCCTGATTCCGCAGACCAAGACCGGGTTGGCCGGCTGGCGCGATCAGTTGTTCGCCGCCCTGGCGCGCATGGCGACCAGCGCCATGGACTTCTTCCATCTGCCCAGCAACCGCGTGGTTGAGCTGGGCAGCCAGATCGAGATTTGAACGATGGAAACTCCCGCCGCCGCCGCCAAGCAACCGACCGATTTCCGCCGCCTGGGCGTGCTGTCGCTGGGCGCCATGGGGGTGGTCTACGGCGATATCGGCACCAGCCCGCTCTATACCTTGAAGGAATGCTTCGACCCCGACCACGGGGTGCCGGTGACCCCGGACAACATCTATGGCATCGCCTCGCTGGTGTTCTGGGCCATCATCATCGTCGTCACCCTGAAATACGTGCTGTTCGTCATGCGCGCCGACAACCGGGGGGAAGGCGGCATCCTGGCCTTGCTGGCGCTGGCCATGCGCGCCACCGGCACCGACAAGAATCATGTGGGTCTCCTGATGGTGCTGGGCCTGATCGGCGCCGCCCTGTTCTACGGCGACGGCATGATCACCCCGGCCATTTCGGTGCTGTCGGCGGTCGAGGGGCTGGAGGTGGGAACCCCGGTCTTCACCCCCTTCGTCGTTCCCATCACCCTGATGGTGCTGATCGGGCTGTTCGCCATCCAAAGCCATGGCACCGAGCTGGTCGGCCGGCTGTTCGGCCCGGTGATGGTGGTGTGGTTTTTCGCCCTGGGGGCGCTGGGGCTGGCTGAAATCGCCGGCCATCCCGCCGTCCTGGCCGCCCTCAATCCGGTCTACGGCGCCACCTTCCTGCTGAGTCACGGCTGGGCCGCCTTCGTGGTGCTGGGATCGGTGGTGCTGGCGGTGACCGGCGGCGAGGCCCTGTATGCCGATATGGGCCATTTCGGCAAGCTGCCGATTCAGATTTCCTGGTTCGCCCTGGTGCTGCCGGCGCTGGGGCTGAACTATTTTGGTCAGGCGGCGCTGATGCTGGCCGATCCCGAAGCCGCCAAGAACCCGTTCTATCTGCTGGTGCCGGAATTCGGCCTCTATCCCATGGTGGCGCTATCGACCCTGGCGACGGTGATCGCCAGCCAGGCGGTGATCTCGGGAGTGTTTTCCCTGTCGCGCCAGGCGGTGCAACTGGGCTATTCGCCCCGGCTGGAGATCAAGCACACCTCGGACGAGGAAGAGGGGCAGATCTATATCCCGCGCGCCAATTGGGGGCTGCTGGTCGCCATCATCGCCCTGGTGGTGGGGTTCAAGAGTTCCACCAATCTGGCGGCCGCCTACGGCATCGCCGTGACCGGCACCATGGCGGCCACCACCGTCCTGGCGCTGGTGGTGGCGCGGTTCCAGTGGAAGTGGCCGCTGGCGCTGTGCCTCGCCATGGGAGCCGGGTTCCTGGTGGTGGATCTGGCCTTCTTCGGCGCCAACCTGCTGAAGGTGACCGCCGGCGGCTGGTTCCCGCTGGCGGTGGGCGCCGCCATGTTCCTGCTGATGGCCACCTGGCGGCACGGTCGCCAGATCCTGAACAAGCGGCTGGCCGAAGGCGCCATGCCGCTGGATTTGTTCCTGAAGCAGCAGAAGGACTCCACCAACATCATCCGGGTCAGGGGCACCGCCATCTTCATGACCGGCGACACCCAAACCGTCCCCATCGCCCTGCTGCACAATCTCAAGCACAACAAGGCGCTGCATCAGCGGGTGGTGTTCATGACGGTGCAGACCGAGGACATCCCCCGTGTCGCCGCCCGCGATCGCGTGGTGGTGGAGGGGCTGGCGGAGGGCTTCTACCGCATCACCGTGCGCTATGGCTTCGTCCAGGAGCCCGACATTCCCAAGGTGCTGCGCCTGTGCAAGGCGTTCGGCCTGGAATTCGACATGATGGACACCTCGTTCTTCCTGGGCCGCGAGACCCTGATCTCCTCGGTCCATCCCGAGATGGCGGAATGGCGCGAGCGCCTGTTCGTGGTGATGAGCCGCAACGCGGTCAGCGCCACCGACTTTTTCCGCATCCCGGCCGGCCGGGTGGTCGAATTGGGCACCCAGGTCCAGTTGTAGCCGGTCGCCTCGCCGTCTCGCCATCGCGCCATGGGGAAAGATCCGCCAAAGAGAATGTCCCTCAAGAGCCGGATGATATACACTCCAGGTGGGATAGGCGGCGAGGCGTGCCGGTGGTAGGGTTGATTCGTGTCAAAGCTGATCGATGGGATTCCGAGCCTGCTTGCCAGAACCAGCATCCGCACCCAGATGCTCGTGGTCCTGCTGCTCTCGCTCCTCCCGGTCGTGACGCTGGCCACCTACCATATTCGCAGCGACATGATCGCGGCCAGGGAGAATATCGAGCGGCTCGCCCTCAGTATTGCCCAGGTCAATGCCGCCGAGATCGCGCGTTCCCTCAAAGTCACCGAGAAGATTTTGGACAGCCTGTCCAAAAATCCGGATATCGGGGCGCTTGATCCGGCGCGCTGTGGCCATTGGTTCGAGCACTTTCCGGAATTTTCCCCCAATCACGCCAATCTTCTGACCAAGACCCTCGACGGCCGGCCCATCTGCTCGTCCCTTCCCATCGTTGGGGGGGCGAGGTTCGAGATGCGGCATTTCCTGAGTGAAGTCGGCGAGTCCAACCATATCGTTCTCGGCACGCCCTATCAGGGCCTGCTCTCGAAGCGCTGGGTGGTGCCGCTGGATTTCCCCATCCGCGACGGCGCCGGCCTCGTCACGGGAACCGTCACCGCACCGCTCGATCTGCTGAACTTCAACCCCTTCCTGGGGAACGGCGTGTTCGACGGATTACCCGACGGAACCACCGCGACGCTTTTCGCTGCGGACATGACCATGCTGGCGCGGTCGACGGACCCGGAGAAATGGATCGGCTCGAACCGTGCCAAGAATGCCGCCTTGGTGAAATTGGTGGCGGCGCGGTCGGGAACCACCCGGTTCGTTTCGGCGCTCGATCACATCGACAGGATTCACGGAGCCGCGGCGGTGCCGGGATCGTCCTGGGTGACGGTCGCCAGCATTCCCACGGCACCGCTCGATGCGGCATTGAACGTGCTGATCGAACGATGGCTCGGCATTGGCGGCCTGACCCTGGCGGTAACGCTGGCCTTGGCCTATGCCTTGGCGCGGCAGACCGCGAAGCCCATTCTGGCTTTCGCCGCCACCGTCGAGAGAATCGGCCGGGGAGATACCAAGGCGCGGGCGATCCCGGAGGGAAGCAGCGAGGTGGTGAGCCTGGCCTCGGCCTTCAATGGGACCCTGGACGTCCTGGCGGAACGAACCCGGCTGGTTCAGCACCATTATGAAAGCCTGCTGGCCCTCAATGACATTGCCGCCCTGGGGCATGAGGGCGAGGACCGGCCGCTTGTCCGGGTTCTGGCGCTGGGGGCGAAGCATCTCGGGCTGCCGCTGGGAATCATCAGCCGGATCGAGGGCGACACCTACACCGTCATCCAGCATGTCGCCCCGGCGGGAATGGATCTGACCAACGGACAAACATTCGCTCTGGGCGAAACCTTCTGCGCCATTACGATGCAAACCGGGAATATCACGGCGATCAGCCACATGGGACGATCGGTCCATGCCGGCCATCCCTGTTATGGGGCGTTCGGCCTTGAGGCCTATCTGGGCGTTCCCATCACCGTGCGCGGGGAACCCTTCGGGACGCTGAACTTCAGTTCGTCCACCCCCTACGGCCGTGAGTTCGATGCCGCCGATATGGAGTTCATGCGCCTGCTGGCGCGCTGGGTCTGCGCGGTCATGGAACACCAATTGTATGACCGGGAAATCCTCGCGTCCAAGGAGACGGCCGAGAGAGCCCAGCGGGACCTCGCCCAGCAGGCCCGGAGGCTGGCCGAAAGCAATGCCGAGTTGGAGCAGTTCGCCTATGTCGCCAGCCATGACCTGCGGGAGCCGCTCCGAATGGTCAGCAGCTATCTCAGCCTGCTGGAGCGTCGTTATGAGGGGCAATTGGATCAGGATGGCCGTGAATTCCTTGGATTCGCTCGTGATGGGGCGATGCGGATGGATCGGCTGGTGCTTGATCTGCTCGATTTCTCGCGCATCGACCGTCGGGGTGATCCCATCATCGCCATGCCGGTTCTGCCGGCGCTCCAGTCGGCGCTCGACCATCTGGGAAGCGCCATCGAGGAATGCGGGGCAGCCCTCGCCATGGACGAGAGCATCCCGTCCGCCTGGGTCATGGGCGACCCGGTTCAGGTCATGCGCTTGTTTCAGAATCTGATCGGCAACGCGATCAAATACCGGCGGCCCGATGTGGTTCCGGATATCCGTATCGGCGCCCGCCGCGGGGACGACCGCTGGGAGTTCAGCATCGCCGACAATGGCATCGGCATCTCCCCGGAGTATTTCGACCGTATTTTCGGTATCTTCCAACGCCTGCATACCCGCGACGTATACGAGGGTACCGGCATCGGCCTCGCCATCTGCAAGAAAATCGTCGAGCGCCATGACGGGCGCATCTGGCTTACCTCCTCGCCGGGTGAAGGGACGACGTTCTTCTTCACCCTGCCGGCTGGCCCCGAGATGCCCGGCGACCAGATCTAACCCGGATTTCTCACACTCTCGCGAGATACGATTGCGTTCGCGGGGTGACGATCCGGCGATCCGACGACCGGCGCAGCCCGTAGAGCCTGCCCCGGGCTTGACCCGGGGGCAAGCGGCGCATCGCAGATGCGATCATCCCGACAGGGATGGCCCGAAGGGACACAAGGCGTGGCTGGTGGCCACGTCGAGGGCGTTGGGAAGCCGGGCGCCCGCCGCAACGCAACCCGCTGGGCGGGGGAAAAATGGCGATAGAGTGCGTTATCAGCCTTGCGCGATGCGCCACATCGCGCCGCGTCTGCTGCCTGCTCTCTCGCCATTTTTTCCTCCGTCGTATCCGTGACAGTGTGAGAAATCCGGGCTAATCCAGGGTCTCGCGATAGCGGCTGATGGCGATCACGCTGGTCACCAGCAGGATGACGGCCAGGGCGCCGACCTCCGCCGCGATGTCGGCGGCGCCGTTGCCCTTCAGCATGATGCCCCGCACGATCCGCAGGAAGTGGGTCAGCGGGAAGGCCTCGCCGACCACCTGCGCCCATTGCGGCATGCCGCGAAACGGGAACATGAATCCCGACAGCAGCAGCGACGGCAGAAAGAAGAAGAAGCTCATCTGCATGGCCTGCATCTGGTTGCGGGCGATGGTGGAGAAGGTGAAGCCGATGGCGAGGTTGGTGGCGATGAAGACGACGCTGGCCACGGTCAGCAGCGCCAGGCTGCCCATGATGGGGACGTCGAACAGCAGCCGGGCCGCCACCACGATCACCGCCATCTGGGCATAGCCGACCATGACATAGGGGATGATCTTGCCCAGCATGACCTCCAGCGGCGTCAGGGGCATGACCAGCAGGTTCTCCATGGTGCCGCGCTCGCGCTCGCGGGTGACCGCCAGGGAGGTCATCACCACCATGGTCATGGTCAACACCACCCCCATCAGGCCGGGGACGATGTTGAACTGGAAATTGGCCTCCTGGTTGTAGCGGCTGTGAAGGCGCAGTTCGAACGGTCCGGCGGTGCTTTTCAGCGGGGCCAGCGGACCGCCGAGATCATGGTCGAGGGCGTCGGCGGACAGCACCCGTAGCGCCGCCAGGGCGCCGGAAGTGGCCGCCGGATCGGTGGCGTCGGCTTCCACCAGCAGGGCCGGGCGGTCGCCGCGCGCCACGTGGCGCGAGAACCCCGCCGGGATGCTGACCACGAATTGCACCCGGCCTTCGGCCAGCAGCCGGTCGGCCTCGGTTTCACCGTTCGCCTCGCCCAGCACCTGGAAATACTGGGATGCCTGCATGGAGGCCAGCAGGGTGCGGCCGAACACCTCGTGATCGGCGTCCAGCACCACGGTGGGCAGATGCTTGGGGTCGGAATTGATGGCGTAGCCGAACAGGACCAACTGCATCAGCGGGATGCCGACCATCATGGCGAAGGTCAGGCGGTCGCGCCGTACCTGGACGAATTCCTTGACCATCATGGCGACCATGCGGCGCACTGAAAAGCGGTCGCCGGTCCTCATGCCGCCTCGCCGGTTTCGGGATACCGACGAGCCGAGGCATTTGCTTCGCTGCCGCCAAAGGCGGTCATGTTTTGGCGAGGCGTTGCGGGCAAGGCCCGGCGCGGCTCATGCCGCGCGAGCCAAGGGCCACGGAGCTGGCCCGCCCGGCGCTTGAGGGACAAAAGACGAGTCAATTTTTCGCCTCACCGGCGAAGTTGTCGCGGGAATTGGCCATCAGATGAATGAACACATCCTCGAGGGTGGGGGCATCCTCCTGCCAGATGAAATCGGGGTCGGCCATGAACGGCGTCAGCGCCGCCAGCAGCGCCGCCCGGTCGGAGCCGCCCACATGCAGCGCCGCGCCGAACGGGGCCACCAACTGGATTTCGCTTCGTTCGCCCAGGCGGCGGGCCAGATCGCCGATCCGGCCGGCGGTTCCCACCGGCCGGGCGGTGAAGGTGCTCAGCCCGGTTGCGGCGATCACCTCGGGAACGGTGCCGCGGGCCAGCAGATGGCCATAGGCGATATAGGCGATCTCGTGACAGCGCTCGGCCTCGTCCATGTAATGGGTCGAGACCAGGACGGTCAGGCCGTCGGCGGCCAGTTGATGGATCTGCTCCCAGAACTCGCGCCGCGCCTGGGGATCGACCCCGGCGGTGGGCTCGTCGAGCAGCAGCAGGCGCGGCTGGTGCAGGATGCAGGCGGCCAGCGCCAGCCGCTGCTTCCAGCCGCCGGACAATTCTCCCGCCAGTTGCTTGCGGCGGTCGGCCAGACCGAGGCGGTCAAGTGCCTCGGCCACCTGACGCTTGCGGTCGGCCAGGCCGTAGACCCGGGCGACGAAATCCAGGTTCTCGACGATGGACAGGTCATCATAGAACGAAAACCGCTGGGTCATGTAGCCCACCTGGCGCTTGATGGCGTGGGCCTGGGTCTGGATGTCGAGGCCAAGACAGGTGCCGTGGCCGGAATCGGGAGTCAGCAGGCCGCACAGCATGCGGATGGTGGTGGTCTTGCCCGAGCCGTTGGGGCCGAGAAAGCCCATGATGCGTCCGGCCGGCACGCTGAGGGTGAGGTGATCGACCACCACCCGGCGCCCGAACGACTTGGTCAGCCCCTCGACGATGATCGTGGGGGGGGATCCCTCGCTCATTGTTCATGTCCCTCAGGCGCCGGGCGGGCGCGCCCTTGCTCGCTTCGCTCGTCCCTTCGGGACCGCATCCGCGATGCGTCGTTTGCCCGATGGGCTGCACGGCTCCTCCGCTGCGCTCCGGGTCGCTCCCACCGCGCGAACGCGCGGAGTCCGGATTTGTCGGCAGGGCCGACGGGGCTCCCGCGCTCCCTTCGGTCGCTCATTGTTGATGTCCCTCGGGCGCCGGGAGGCTGACCGTCACCGGCTGGCCCGGCCGCAATTGGTCGGAAGGGGTGACGGGCCGCGCCTCCACCAGGAACACCATCTTATCCTTGTTCTCGCGCGAATAGATCACCGGCGGGGCGTAGCTGGCCTCGCGGGCGATGAAGCTGACCTTGGCGGTGAGATCGGGCGGGCAGCCCTGGCAGGCGATCCTCAGCGCGGCCCCCGATGTCACCTTGCCGATATCAAGGGGGCCGAGATAGAAGCGGAACAGGACGTTGTCAGGCGGCAGCAGGCTGACCACCGGCTGTCCCGCCGCCACGTCCTCGCCGGGCCGGAACAGGACGTCTTCCACCAGGGCGGCCTTGGGGGCCTGGGCGGATCGCTGCTCCAAATGCCATTCCGCCTGCCGCAAGGCGGCCTGGGCCGCCGCCGCCGCCGCGTCGGCCGCCGCGATTTCGGCGCTGCGGCCGCCCTCGCGGGCGAAGGCGAGCTGGGCCGCCAATTCCGCCGCCCTGGCGCGATCCCGCGCCACTGTGGCGCGGGCGCTATCCAGGGTGGACTGGGGGGTATTGCCGGTCTTGATCAACTCTTCCTGGCGGCGCAGCTGCACGTTGGATAGGCGGAGATCGGCCTCGACCTGATCGTGCTGGGCCTCCATGGCGCGGATTTCCAGGACCCGCTTGCCGGTCAGCAGATTGTCGCGCAGGAAACGGGCCTGTTCCAGCTTGGCCCGGGCTTCGGCGACGGCGGCCTGCTCCGCCTGGTCGTCCAGGGTGAACAGAAGATCGCCCGCCTGGACGCGGCTGCCGCGCTGCACCGCCACCGTCACCACCTTGCCGGCGGCGGGCAGGCCGACCCGCATGTAATCGCCTTCCACATACCCCTGTACCGTCGCCGGCTCGTCGCCGCAGGCGGTGAGGGTCAGCAGGGCGACCAGGGCCAGCCGGTTCATTCGGTCTTGCCGGGGCGGACGACGCCGGGCGGCAGGCGGGTGGACATGTCGCACAGCGATTTCTCGATCTGGCCCGAGGTCAGGCCCTCCACCTTGGACAGATCGGCCTGACGCAGATCGGCCCCGATCAGGATGGCGCCCTTGACGTCGGCACCGGCCAGCCTGGCCCCGGTCAGGATCGCCCCCGACAGATCGGCGCCGCGCAGGACGGCGTTTTCCAGGTTGCACAGGCGCAGTTTGGCGTGACGCAAGGCCGCCACTCCCAGATTGGCGCCGCCGAGATCGGCGGCCTCCAGGATGGCGTAGCGGAAATCCGAGCCATCCAATCGGGCCCCGGCCAGACAGGCGTCGGACAGATTGACCTCGCGGAAGGTGGCGTTGGCCAGGATGGCGTCGGCCAGATCGGCCCCCGCCAGATCCATGCCGGTGAAGGCGGCCCGCTTGCCCTCGGCTCCGTTGCTTTGCAGCCAGGCCATGTGGTCCGCCACCACCGCGCTGAGGTCGAGGCCGGCGACATCGTTGCCCTGACGCGCCGCGCGACCGGACTGGGTCATGGCCTCCTTCCACTGCTGGCGGCGTTTTTCCGCCAGCCGGCGCTTGGCCTCGGCCTCGAGATCGGGTCTGAGGCCGGCGACCTCGATGCCGGTGGAGGCCTCCCTGGGCTTGAGCGGGGCAAGGTCGCCGAGATCCAGCTTGCCCCCCCCCGGAAGCGGCCGGGGACGGCTTTCCAGGCCCTGGCCACGCTCCGCCGGAGGGTGTCCGGCCGAGTCCGCCGGCATGTCAAATGGGCGCGGGGTCGGCTTTGCCGCGGCAGCGGGGCGGGGCGGCGGCGGAGCAGGAGCCGGGGTGGGGGGCGGAGCGGGAGCCGGGGCGGGGGGCGGAGTGGGAGCCGGAGCAGGAGCCGGAGCAGGCGGCGGAGCGGGAGCCGGGGCGGGGGGCGGCGCCGTGTCGCGGGCTCCGGCCAGGGCGCTCCAAGGGCCGCCGCGATCGGGGCGCTCGGGATTGGCCGAGGCGGCGGCGCCGGCTTCCACCGCCGGACCCGCCGGTGGATCGGGGAGCTTGATGAAGTTCATCTTGGGCTTGGCCGGCACCACGGACGGGATCGGCAGGCGGCGCGGATTGGCCAGGGTCTCGGCGACCCGCAGCACCAGTTCATGGCCGGAGATGGGCTTGGGAATGGTCCCTTCGATGCCGAACGCCTTGGCGCGCTCGACCACCTCCTTCTGGGAGGACAGGGCCACCACCAGAATCAGGACGTTCTCGAACGGATTGCCGGCGGGACGGCGCAGGCGCTCGATCACCGCCAGGCCGTTCTCGGCCTCGGCGCCCAGGTCGATCAGGATCAGGTCGGTGCCGCGCGCCGCCAGGATGGGGGTATCGGCCGGGTTGCTGAAGGTTTCCACGTCGCGGACACTCAGCTTGCGGAAGGTCTGGCGGGCCATGAAGCGGAATTGGTCGTCCAGGCCGAACACCAGCAGACGAGTGGCCTTCCAGTTGGCTCCCGGGGTGGTGCCCTGGCTGGCCCCCAGATTGGCCATGGTGGGATGACGCATGACTCTCTATCGCCCTTTTATCCGATGGACCGTGGCGTCCCCGTCCCGGCCAGTCCCGCCCCTCCACCATAGTCATGCCGGTGGCATAGAGCAATTGACGAGACGTTGCCCTCGTCCATGTTGCAGGAGCGGGTTCGCGGCCTCATGTTAGGCGGATGAGACGCCATACCCCATCCACCTTCGACGCGGCCCGCGGCGTCGGCCCCGCCGCCGACTGGACCACCATCCGCACCCTGCTCCCCTATCTGTGGCCGACCGGCGAGACCCGGCTGCGGCTGCGGGTGGTTCTGGCCATGGCCTTCCTGGTGGCGGCCAAGGGGGTCAATGTAGGGGTGCCGCTGCTTTACAAGCGGGCGGTGGACGCGTTGACCGCCAAGCCCGATCTGGTGGTGCCCCATCCGGTGATCGCGGTGCCGCTGGGAATCCTGCTGGCCTATGGCCTGGCGCGCATCCTGGCCGGCAGCTTCGGGGAACTGCGCGATATCGTGTTCGTCAAGGTCGCCCAGCGCGCCATCCGCTCGGTGGGGCTGGGGGTGTTCCGCCATCTCCACCGGCTGGGCCTGCGCTTTCACCTCGACCGTCAGACCGGCGGGGTGTCGCGCGCCATCGAGCGCGGCACCAAGGGCATGGAATTCCTGCTGCAATTCATGCTGTTCAACATCATGCCCACCTTCCTGGAGATCGGGCTGGTCACGGCGGTGTTGTGGCGGTTGTACGACGGCACCTTCGCCCTGATCACGGCGGGCACCATCCTCGCCTATATCGGCTTTACCCTCGGCGTCACCGAGTGGCGGACCAAGTATCGCCGGGCCATGAACGAGATCGATTCCGAGGCTTCGACCAAGGCCATCGATTCCCTGCTCAATTTCGAGACGGTCAAGTATTTCGGCAACGAGGAACACGAGGCCCGGCGCTATGACAAGGCGCTGGCCCGCTACGAGGGCGCCGCCACCAAAAGCAAGGTGACGCTGTCCATGCTCAATATCGGGCAGGGCGGGGTCATCGCCATCGGCCTGACCCTGGTGATGATCCAGGCGGCCAGGGGGGTGGCCGCCGGCACCATGACCCTGGGCGATTTCGTGCTGGTGAATACCTATCTGGTCCAGCTCTACATGCCGCTCAACTTTCTCGGCTTCGTCTATCGCGAGATCAAGCAGTCGCTGACCGACATGGAATCCATGTTCCGCCTGCTGCGCGAGAATGCCGAGATCGAGGATGCCGCCCATGCCGTGGCATTGGACATCAAGGGCGGCGAGGTCCGCTTCGATGCCGTCCATTTCGGCTACGATACCGACCGCGAGATCCTGGGCGGCGTCGGCTTCACCGTGCCGGCCGGGCGCACCGTCGCCATCGTCGGGCCATCGGGGGCGGGCAAGAGCACCATTTCGCGGCTGCTGTTCCGCTTCTACGACGTCAATGCCGGCGCGATCAGCATCGACGGCCAGGATATCCGCGACGTCAGCCAGGCCAGCTTGCGCGCCGCCATCGGCATCGTTCCCCAGGACACGGTGCTGTTCAACGATTCCGTCCGCTACAACATCGCCTATGGCCGTCCCGGCGCCAGCCAGGACGAGATCGAGCAGGCGGCCCGGCTGGCCAGCATCCACGATTTCGTGGTCTCGCTGCCCCAGGGTTACGAGACCCGGGTGGGCGAGCGCGGTCTCAAACTGTCGGGCGGCGAGAAGCAGCGGGTGGCCATTGCCCGGACCATCTTGAAGGCGCCGCGGATTCTGATCTTCGACGAGGCCACCAGCGCCCTCGATACCCATACCGAGAAGGAAATCCAGGTCAGTCTGCGCGAGGTCTCACGCGACCGCACCACCCTGATCGTGGCCCATCGCCTGTCCACCGTGGTGGATGCCGACGAGATCCTGGTGCTGGACAAGGGCCGGATCGTCGAGCGCGGCCGCCACGCCGAATTGCTGGTCCAGGACGGCCGCTATGCCGAGATGTGGCGCAAGCAGCAAGACGTCGCCGCCCTGGAGGAAAAGCTGGCGGAGGAGCTGGCCTAGGCTAAACCGAAGCAGCCGCCACACCCTTCTCGCGCTTGTTGACGCGGGCCATGGACAGGCCGAGGCAGGCCACCGCCCAGGCGATGGTCACCGCCAGCGAGATCAGGTAGTGGGGATCGGCCAGCAGCGTCCGCGCCCCGCTGTAGAACGGCGCCCGGATGATGATCAGGGCGTGGCTGACCGGATTGGCCAGCATCACCAGCTTCATGGCCTGCGGCACGTTGCCCAGCGGGAACAGGGCGCCCGACAGCATCCACAACGGCATCAGGAACACCATCATCACCGCGTGGAAGGCCGAGGTCGATTTCATCCCCCAGGCCAGCAGGAAGCCCAGTGCCGAGAACCCCACCCCGGTCAGGACGAAGCCCATCAGCAACATGACCAAGCTGCCGAAGCCGAGATGGAGGCCGAGGAAGGGAGCGGCGACGGTGAAGATCAGGGTCTGGACCATGGCGATGGAGGTGCAGCCCAGCACCTTGCCCAGCACGATGGACAGCCGCGACACCGGCGCCACCAGAACCCCCTGGAGGAAGCCGGCATCGCGGTCTTCGATGATGGTGATGGAGGAGAAGATGCTGGCGAACAGCATCATCATCAGCATGACGCCGGGATAGAAATATTCGAGATAGCTGACGCCTTCCATCCCCGACGGGCGGAACGAGCCGCCGAAGCCGGCGCCGAGGAACAGCCAGAACAGCAGCGGCTGCGCCACGGTGCCGACGACGCGCTGGGGCTGGCGGATGAAGCGGGTGAACTCGCGCTTGGCCAGGGAAAGGGAAACCCGGATGAGGGCGCTCATGTGCCGGTCCTCTTCAGATCGATCGCCAGGGCATGGTCGGGGACGGCGCGGCTGGTGACATGGACGAAGACGTCGTCGAGGCCGGGTTGCTTGATGGAGATGGACAGGATTTCGGGGCGATAGCGGTCGAGGATCTTTTCCAGCAGCGGCAGGCTGTCGCCGTTCTCGGTCTCCTCCAGGCGAACCTCGTCGCCGATGCAGCGCACCGCCAGCCCCATATCGGCGCGCAACCGCGCCGCCAGTCCCTCGGTATCCTTGGCCTGGACCACCACCATCTCGGTGCCGATCATCGCCTTCAGCGCCTGGGGGCTGTCATAGGCCAGCAATTTGCCTTCCCGCATGATGGCGACCCGGTCGACATCGTCGGCCTCGGCGAAAACGTGGCTGGTCATCAGCACGGTCATGCCGCGCGCCTTTTGCAGCCGGTGCAGGGCGTCGAGGAAATTGCGGCGGGATACCGGATCGAGGCCGGTGGTGGGTTCGTCCAGCAGCAGCACCCTGGGATTGGTCATCAGCACCTTGGCCAGTTCCACCTGACGCGCCAGACCGCCCGATAGGGTGGCGACCTGCTGGTCCAGGCGGTCGGCCAGGTCGGTCCAGTTCAGCGCCTCGTCGCGGCGGGCCTGGAACGTGGCTCCCGACAATCCGTAGAGATCGGCATGGATGGCCAGATTCTCCGCCACCGACAGGTGCTTGTCCACCGCCGGACTCTGGAACACCACCCCCAGGACGCCGCGCACCTTGGCCGGCTGGGCGAACAGGTCGAAGCCGGCGACGGTGATTCGGCCGGCGCTGGGCAGCGCCAGACCGCACAGGATGCGGAACAGGGTCGACTTGCCGCTGCCGTTGGGGCCGGACAGGATGACGAACTCGCCCTCCTCGACCGCGAGGGTCAGCGCCGAAATGGCGGTCCGGGCGGGAATTTTGCGGGTGCCGGGATAAATATGGGTCAGGCTGTCGATGGTGATCATACAGGCACTCTATGTCAGGGACCGGGCACTGTTTCACAGGCGAGCCATGGAGGTAAAGCCCGACAACATTAAAATTATTAAAGATTGGCCGGCTTCAGCGGAAGGAATGTCCACGGGCTCTAGCCCAGACGCGGGGAATTGCTCTATCTTCCCGGCATGAGTTCGCCCCGCGCCACCATCCTCGCCGCCACTCCCGCCGCCATAACCGAGGCGGCGGCGATGCTGGCCGCCGGCAGGCTGGTGGCCTTTCCCACCGAAACCGTCTACGGCCTGGGCGGCGACGCCACTTGCGACCGCGCCGTCGCCGCCATCTTCGAGGCCAAGGGCCGTCCCAGCTTCAACCCGCTGATCGCCCATGTGGCCTCGGTGGCGCACGCCGCCGCCCTGGTGGAGATGAACGCGGCGGCCCACCGGCTGGCGCGGCTGTTCTGGCCGGGACCGCTGACCCTGGTACTACCGCGCCATCCCCAATCCCCGGTGTCGCTGCTGGCCAGCGCCGGCCTCGATTCCATCGCGGTGCGCATGCCCGACCATCCGGTGGCGCTGGCGCTGATCGCGGCGGCGGGACGGCCGCTGGCGGCGCCTTCGGCCAATCGCTCCGGCGCCGTCAGTCCCACCACCGCCGACCATGTGGCCCGCTGCCTGGGGGGCAGGGTCTCGACCATTCTCGATGGCGGGCGTTGCCGGGTCGGGGTCGAATCCACGGTGGTGGATCTCACCGGCCCCTGTCCGGTCCTGCTGCGTCCCGGCGGGGTGGCGGTGGAAGCGCTGGAGGCCGCCTTGGGGGCGGCCTTGCTGCGGTCCACCGATTCGCCCGACGCGCCGCGTTCGCCGGGGCAGCTGGACAGCCACTACGCGCCGTCGCTGCCGGTGCGGCTGAATGCGACCGAGGCCAAGGCCGGCGAGGCGCTGTTGGGCTTTGGACCGCTGCCGCCCGGCGCGGCGGCGGCGAGCCTGAACCTGTCGCCGACCGGCGACCTGGAGGAGGCCGCCGCCAATCTGTTCGCCATGCTGCGCGCCCTCGACCGGCCCGAACGGGCGGGAATCGCGGTGATGGCGATCCCCGGGCATGGCCTGGGCTTGGCCATCAATGACCGATTGCGCCGCGCCGCCGCGCCGCGGGGACGATGATGAGTCTGCTGGACACCCTCGCCGCCGCAATCGGCGCCGGCCATGTGCTGACCGAGGCGGCCGACCTCGCCCCCTATCTGGCGGAGGAGCGCGGCCTGTTCCATGGCGCCGCCCTGGCGGTGGCGCGGCCCGGCTCGACCGGGGAGGTGGCGGCGGTGGTCGCGGCTTGCGCCCGGGCGGGGATCGCCATGGTGCCCCAGGGGGGCAATACCGGCCTGTGCGGCGGCGGCGTGCCGTCCGAGCGCGGCGATTCGGTGGTGATTTCCACCGAGCGCCTGACCCGCATCCGTAAGCTGGATGCCGTCGACTTCACCATGACCGCCGAAGCCGGCTGCGTGCTGGCCACCCTGCAGGCGGCGGCGGCGGAAGCCGGCTGCCTGTTCCCTTTGAGCCTGGGGGCCGAGGGGTCGTGTCGCATCGGCGGCAATATTTCGACCAATGCCGGCGGCACCAATGTGCTGCGCTATGGCACCACCCGCGATCTGGTGCTGGGCCTGGAAGTGGTCTTGCCGGACGGTCAGGTGTGGAACGGCCTGAAAAGCCTGCGCAAGGACAATACCGGTTATGCCCTGCACCACTTGTTCATCGGTGCCGAGGGGACGCTGGGCATCGTCACCGCCGCAGTGTTGAAGCTGTTTCCCGCCATCGCCGAGCGCCAGACCGCCATGGTGGGGCTGGGCGATCTCGACGCGGCGCTGGTGCTGCTGGCGCGGGCGCGCCGCGCCTCCGGCGATGCCGTCACCGCCTGCGAGCTGATTCCGCGCCTGGGGCTGGATCTGTGCCTGCGCCATATTCCCGGCAGCCGCGATCCCTTCGCCCGATCCTATCCGTGGTACCTGTTGCTGGAGCTGTCGTCGTCGCGCCCCGGCGGCCTGCGCGAGGCGTTGGAAGCCATGCTGGCCGAAGCGCTGGACGAGGGGCTCGCCCTGGACGCGGTGCTGGCCGAAAGCCTGGAACAGCGCCATGCCTTGTGGCGAATCCGCGAAAGCATCCCCGAGGCGCAGAAGAAGGAAGGCGGTTCCATCAAGCACGATGTGGCGGTGGCGACGTCACGGGTGCCGGAGATGATCCGGCGTTGTACCAAGGCGGTGGAAACGGCGCTGCCCGGCGTGCGGGTGGTGGCGTTCGGCCATCTGGGCGACGGCAATACCCATTTCAACCTGACCCAGCCGGTGGGGGCGGACAAGCCGGGCTTCCTGGCTCAATGGAGCCGGATGAACCGTATCGTCCACGATATCGTGGTGGAGATGGAGGGCAGCATCTCGGCCGAGCACGGCATCGGCCGGCTCAAGACCGACGAACTGGCCCATTACAAACCGGCGCTGGATCTGGAGCTGATGCGCCGGGTCAAGACGGCGCTGGACCCGCGCGGACTGATGAATCCGGGCAAAGTGGTGTCCGCGCCATGAAAACCTCCCGGACAGGCTCTGAGGAATCCGGCGGACCGTTTCGGATGGGCCCCGCTTTTGTTCGAGGCGGCCTGAGATTGTCGCTGTTCCGCCGGCCAGGGCATGTCTATAATCCCCGGCGATGTCGGGAATAACGCGATATATACTGCGCCAGATGGTGGTGGGGATGCTGTTCGTCTCCATCGCGCTGACCTGTGTCTTGTGGCTGACGCAGTCGTTGCGCTTCGTTGAAATGATCGTCAACAAGGGACTCAGCATCGGTGCGTTTCTCAAGCTGACCATGCTGTTGATGCCCGGCTTTCTGGTGGTGATCATCCCGATTTCCCTTTTCGCCGTGGTGCTTTTCACCTACAACAAGCTCATCGCGGATCGGGAATTGGTGGTGTTGCGGGCGGCGGGTCTCAGCCATCTCGCCCTGGCCTATCCCGCCGTCATTCTGGGGCTGGCCTCCACGGTGCTGGGCTATGCGCTGAGTTGCTGGGTGATTCCGGTCACGGTGCGCGATTTTCACGAAATGCAGTGGACCATCCGCAACGACATTTCCAACGTGCTGTTGCAGGAAGGCGTCTTCAACAAGTTCGGCGACGGCCTTACCATTTATGTCCGGTCGCGGACACCGGCCGGCGAATTGTTGGGATTGCTGGTCCATGACAACCGCACGCCCAATCGTGCGGTGACCTTGATGGCGGAAAAGGGCGCGCTGGTGTACACGGAGACGGGGCCGAGGGTGTTGATGATCAACGGCAACCGCCAGGAAGTGACGCCGGGTACCGGCAAGCTGTCGCTGCTGTATTTCGACAGCTATACCGTTGATTTCGCCACCGCCACCGGTGCCAAGACCGACCGCTTCCGCGATGCCCGCGAGCGTTCGACCATGGAATTGTTCGACATCGGAGAGAGCGAGGTCGGCACCAGCGAGTACCGGCGGTTCAAGGTCGAACTGCATTCGCGCCTGACCACGCCGCTTTACAATCTGGGTTTCCCGCTGCTGGCCGCCTGTATCCTGCTGACCGGCGGGTTCGACCGGCGCGGCCAGTCCAATCAGGTGCTGTCCGCCATCGGATTGATGGTGGCGGTCCAGGCGGTGGCGCTTGCCACCTCCAATCTTGCGACCGGCAACCTCGCCCTGGTGCCGGTCATCTATATTGCCGCCATCATCCCCATCGGCTTTGGCCTGTGGGTGTTGGCTCGACCTCCATGGCCGCGCCGCCGCGCATCCGCCATGGCCGGCGATTCCGTCTGAACCGGCCGAGGACGACGTGTCGAGATCCCGCCCCCTTTTGCTGCTGACCGTGCTGGCGTCCTCGACGGCGCTGGCCGGATTCGCCCATGCCGAGGCGGCGGGGGACCCGGCCTATCCCGAGGTCGGCGGTTGGGGGCAGGCTTGGGGGGACGAGGCCGCTCCGGCGGCGTCTTCTTCGGTGCCGCCGCGCCGGGCGCCGGTCGTGGCGCCGGGCTATGTGCCGCCGCCGTCCGCCGCCGCCCTGCCGTCCGCCCTGCCGCCAGCTCTGCCGAGGGGGGGGGGATCGGTCCAACCGGCGGTTTCCGCCGCCGCCGCGCCGCCGCCGACGGCGGATGACGGGGCCTATTCCGAAGGCGGCTGGGGGCAGGCCTGGGGCGATGAGGAGGCGGCACCGTCTCTTCGGCCGCGTAGCGCCGCCACCTCCACCCTGTCCGACCCCGCCCCGCCTTCTCCCGCCGGCACCGCGGCGCCGGCGGGACCGCGCCAGACGGTGCCGCGCCAGGCCGCATCCTCCCGCCGTTCGGCGCCGACCCCCATGGCCGAGGATGTGGCGGACAATACCGCCGGCCCCATGCGATCCATCGTGCCACGGGGGGTGGGTTCCATGGAGGTCCGCGCTCTTCCCAGCGATGTGGACGACGATGGCGACGCGGTCGGACTGAAGAAGCCGCCCCGCATCGTTCCCAAGGCGCTGATGAAGGAGCAGACCCGGCGGGAGGGAGAGGATCCGCCGGTCCGCATGGTGGCCGACCAGTTTATCTATGATCGTGAATACAGCATCGTCACCGCCAAGGGAAAGGTCGAGATGGTGCAAAGCGGCCGGACCATCTCCGCCGACACCGTCACCTACAATCTGAAGCAGGATGTGATGGGGGCCTCGGGCAATGTGGTGCTGACCGAGCCCAGCGGTGAAGTGACCTTTGCCGATTATTTCGAGTTGACCGGTGATTTCAAGAGTGGCGTTGCCAAGAACATTCGGATGATCCTGGCCGACAATTCGCGGCTCGCCGCCCTGACCGGCCAACGGGTGGGCGGTGACCGCACCGATCTGGATCTGGGCGTCTACACTGCCTGCGAGCCGTGCCGGGACGATCCTGACGCCACCCCCATCTGGCAGGCCAAGGCGGCCCGCATCACCCATAATCAGGCCGAGGCGCAGATCGAGTATCGCGACGCCTGGATCGAACTGGCCGGGATTCCGGTTCTTTATACCCCCTATCTGTCCCATCCCGATCCGACGGTCAAACGCAAGAGCGGTTTCCTGGCCCCCACCGTCGGCTATGGCAGCACCCTGGGGCCATCGGTCACGACACCTTATTTCTTCGTCATGTCCGACCAGGAGGATTTCACCCTGACGCCGCGCTTCATGATGCCGTCGGCGGCATCCTCGGTGTCGTCCTCGGAGACTTACGACCAACTCGCTGTCGATGGCATGAAGCATCTTCTGCTTCAGGGCGAACACCGCTGGCGCGGCATCAATGGCGAGGCCAAGACGACGGGGAGCTTCACCGCCAATCCGGCCACCGGCGATATCCGCGGCAATATCGAGTCCAAGGGAATCGTCGACCTCGACCGGGTCTGGCGGGCGGGCTGGCAGGTACAGAACCAATCCGACAATACCTATCGTCAGGTCTATCGTATCCGGACCGACAACGACCGGCCCTGGCTGTTGACCCGGCCCTATGTGGAGGGATTCGGCCGTAGCAACTACGCCATGGCGGAGGTCCTGTCATTCCAGGGGCCACATCTGCTGGATGACACGTCCAAGTCTCCGGTGGTCCTGCCCCATATCGTGACCCAGAATATCAGCAATCCCGGTTGGGCCGGCGGCTACTGGACCGTCGACAACGACATCATGGCCTATAGCCGCAGCCAGGGCACCGACGCGCAACGCCTGTCCAGCCGCACCGCCTGGAACCTTCCCGTGACCTCGCCGGACGGGCAGGTCTTCCTGTTCTCGGCCAGCGCCCGTGGCGACGGCTATCGCGCCCAGCACCTGGACACCGTTCCCAGCGGCGACTCATCCATTGGACGGGCCATCCCGGAAGCCTCCTTGACCTGGCGCTATCCCTTCGTGCGGCCGGGCAGCCTGATGTCCCAGGTAATCGAGCCGGTGGCCATGGTCGCCACCAGCCCGGTCGGCGGCAACAGCGTCAAGATTCCCAACGAGGACTCGCTGGCTTTCGAGCTGGATGAAACCAATGTCATGCGGCCCAACCGTCTGGTGGGGCTGGATCGGGTGGAGGGCGGGACTCGTGGCGGCTATGGGCTGCGGTGGTCGGGCTATCCCGCCCGCGGTGGCATGGTCGGACTTCAGGTGGCGCAGGGCTGGCGCCAGCATGTGGATTCCACTTTCGGAGACGGCAGCGGCTTTACCAGCAGCTTCTCCGACTATCTCGGCCGGGTCGATATCCAGCCGCGGAGCATGGTGACGCTGACCGATCGGGTGCGCCTGGACAAGACCACGCTTCAGGTTCAGCGGAACGAGGCCACCGCCAGCATCGGTCCGCCCTCGTTCAGCCTTTCGACCTCCTATGAGCTGCTGGCCTCGACGTCGAGCGCGGGGTTTTCCTTGTATCCCCGGCGTCAATACGTCGCTTACGCCCTGAACTCCAATTTCTCGGAATACTGGCGCCTGAACCTCGCGCTGAACCAGGATCTGACCAAGGAAGGCGGCCTCCTCGGCTGGACCTCCTCGGCGGTCTATGATGACGAGTGCTTCGCCTTGATGACGAGCATGAACAGGGTTTTCAGTGACAACCCCGGGATACTGTCCGGGTATACTATGATGTTTACCGTTGTGTTGAAGTCGCTTGGCGAGGCTCCGCTCAGCGCCTTCTGAATCTCCCAACCCCACCGCCTGGACCCGCATGCGCACGAGGTCGGGATGGTATGGAGGATCGTCAGGATGTTGGCTCGTTTCGCCGCCGTCATTATCGCCTGCGTCGTGGTGTGCGTCTCGGCCGCCAGGGCGGAGGATGTCGATCGCATCGCCGCCGTCGTCAATGACGAGATCATCTCCATCCACGATCTCGAATCCCGGCTGAAATTCGCCCTCGTCATGTCGGGGTTCCCGGATAATCTGGAGAACCGCCGTCGCGCCCTGCCCCAGGTCCTGCGCAAGATGGTCGATGAGCGGCTGCAGATGCAGGAAGCGGCCCGCGTCAAGGTCAGCGTTTCGGCCGACGAGGTCAATCGCAGCATTCAGGGGGTCGAGCAACAGAATCACATGCCGCCCGGCGGCCTGATGGCCATGCTGAACAAGTCCGGCGTCGATACCGACGCGGCGCGTGACCAGATCCGGGCCGATCTGTCGTGGCTCAAGGTGACGGCCCGGGTGCTCCAGTCCAGCATCAAGGTGGGCGAGGAGGAGGTCAGCGAACGCCTTGATGGTCTGAGGCAGATGTTGGGACATCCCGAATTCATGCTGGCCGAGATTTTCCTCGGCGTCGATTCGCCCAGCCAGGAGGAAGAGTCACGCCGTCTGGGCGAGCGGTTGCTCGATCAGATCAAGGCGGGCGCCCCCTTCCAGGCGCTGGCCCGCCAGTTCTCCCAGACCGGCAGCGCCGCCAATGGCGGCGTGGTCGGCTGGGTGGTCGACAGCAATCTCGACGACGATATCAAGGCCGCCGTCGTCCCGTTGGACAAGGGGGGCATCACCTCTCTGCTCCGGACTCCCGCCGGCTTCACCATCATCGCGGTGCTCGACAAGCGGGTCTCCGGCCAGGGCTTGGCCAATGACGAGACCCTCAACCTTGAGCAGGTGTTCTTCCCCAATCCGGTGGGGCCGCCGAAGCCGCGCCAGCAATTGGCGGCCAAGGCGGCGGAACTGACCGCGCCCCTGAAGAGTTGCGGTGAATTCGACGAGTTCGGAAAGAAGCTCAACGCCGCCAAGGCCAGCCAGCTCAAAAGTATCCGCAAGTCCGAACTTCCCCCCGGCATCCTCAATGCCGTGGCCGACCTTCCCGCCAATACTGCGAGCGCGCCGGTGGATGCCGGCAATGGCTTCACGGTTTTCATGGTGTGTTCGCGGACCGGCTTGGGCGGCGAGGCGGGGTTGCCGTCCCGTGAGGTCATCCGGCGGCAGATCGAGGATGAGAGGATGGATTTGCAGGGCAAGCGCTATCTCCGCGACCTGCGCCGTGCCGCTTTCGTTGATTTCCGACTCTGAGAGCATGATGCCTCGGCTGCCGCTGGCCCTGACCATGGGGGAACCGGCCGGAATCGGCGGCGACATCGCCCTGCTGGCCTGGAGCCGCCGGAGCGAGGGCGTGCCGCCCTTCGTGGTCCTCGACGCCCCCGACCGCTTGCGGAGTCTGGCCCGGCGTCTGGGCCTGGCCGTTTCGGTGCGCGAGGTCGGCTCGGCCGCCGAGGCGGTGGCCGTCTTTTCCCGGGCATTGCCGGTGCTGGCCCAGCCCCTGGCCCGCGCGGTGGAGCCGGGGCATCCCGATCCCGCCAACGCCGCTTCGGTCCAGGCCTCCATCGAGCGGGCGGTGGCGCTGGTCCAGGCCGGCGAGGCCGCGGCGGTGGTGACCAATCCCATCCACAAGCAGGTCATGCATGACGGCGGATTCGCCTTTCCCGGCCATACCGAGTTCCTAGCCAGTCTGGCGGTGGCCGAGGGACGGCGAGAGGTCATGATGCTGGCCTGCCCGGGGTTGCGGGTGGTGCCGGTCACCATCCATGTCGCCCTGGCCGAGGCCGTCGCCAGCTTGAACCAGGCCTTGATCGTCGCGGTCGGGCGGGTGACCGCCCGTGCCCTGGTGGAGGATTTTGCCATCGCCCATCCCCGTCTGGCGGTGGCGGCGTTGAACCCCCATGGCGGCGAGGGGGGGGCCATGGGGCGCGAGGACATGGAGATCGTCGCTCCGGCGGTGGCGGAACTGCGCGGCGCCGGCATCGACGCCAGGGGGCCGCTGCCGGCCGATACCCTGTTTCATGCGCGGGCACGCCAGGGCTATGACGCGGTCTTGTGCATGTACCACGATCAGGCGCTGATTCCGCTGAAGACCATCGATTTCGACCGGGGCGTCAATATCACCCTGGGCCTGCCCTTCGTGCGCACCTCGCCGGATCACGGCACCGCCTTTGACCTCGCCGGCACCGGTCGCGCCAGTCCCGAAAGCCTGATGGCGGCCATGGTCGAGGCCGAGCGGATCGCCGTCAACCGGGCACGGGGTGTTCATACCGGCGAGTCAATAAATTGACTCGCCTCTCGCCCCTCAAGCGCCGGGCGGCGGAACTCCGTAATGCCTTGGCTTGTCGGGATCACCCCCATGGTTGATTTGCCGCCGCTCCGCGAGGTCATCGCCCGCCACGGTCTCGACGCCCGCAAATCGTTGGGACAGCACTTTCTGTTCGATCTCAATCTGACCGGACGCATCGCCCGGGCCGCCGGTGATCTGTCGGTGGGCACGGTGATCGAGATCGGCCCCGGCCCCGGCGGCTTGACCCGCGCCCTGCTGGAAGCCGGCGCCCGGCGAATCATCGCCATCGAGCGTGATGACCGCGCCATCGCCATCCAGCAGGAAATCGCCGCCGCCTATCCCGGCCGGCTGGAGATTCTCGCCGCCGACGCCCTGGCGGTGGATGCCGCCGCCTTGGGCGAGGCGCCCCGCAAGATCGTCGCCAACCTACCCTATAATATCTCCACCGTCCTGCTGCTGGCCTGGTTGCGCCAGGCCAGTGCCTTCGAGGGCATGATCCTGATGTTCCAGAAGGAGGTGGTGGATCGGCTGGCGGCGGTGCCGCGCTCCTCCCAGTATGGCCGGCTATCGGTGATCACCCAGTGGCTCTGCGAGGTCCGGCCGCTGTTCAATGTCGACCGGCGCGCCTTCACGCCGCCGCCTTCGGTCACCTCCACCGTTGTCGAACTGGTGCCGCGGGCCGAGCCGCTGGCTCCGGCCCGCTTCGAGACGCTGGAACGGGTCACTGCCGCCGCCTTCGGCCAGCGGCGCAAGATGCTGCGCTCCAGCCTGAAATCCCTGGGCAAACCCGAAGACCTGCTGGCCGCCGCCGGTATCGCGGGAACCGCCCGGGCCGAAGAAATTCCGGTAGCGGGATTCTGCGCCTTGGCTCGGGCGCTGGACGCCTCGCGATGACGGAGTTCCCCAGAGCGGGGGGCCCCCCTCCCTATGACCCGGCAACCGAGCTTCCGGTCCCCGGACCGGAAGCGTTTGCCGATCTGCTGGCGCGGACCTTGGCCGAGCTGCCCGCCGAGCCAGCCCCCCCGGTCCCGGCCCCCCCGTCCTTGCCCTCGCCGGCTCCTGTCTCCGCCCCGCGCCGCAGCCTGATCCAGCGGATTTTGGGGCGCCGCCGGCTCTCCGGTGTGGCGGTCGCTCCTCCCCCGACCGAGGAGGAGGAGGATGTCCTGCTGCTGGAGGTCGAGGTTCCCGCGGCACCGGAAGGGGAGGCGCTCGTCGACGATGACGAGGATGTCCTGCTGCTGGAGATCAAAAATCCCCCCGCGCCGGAAGGGGAGGCGGCCGCCGACGATGACGACGATGTCCTGCTGCTGGAGATCGAAAGTTCTCCGGCGCCGGAAGGGGAAGTGGATCCGGCGGGTTCGGAAAAAAGCGCGATTCCGCTGTCGCTGACCCCGGCCTCGACGCCGTTCGACGGCGACAGCCGGCCGGGGCTTCTGGAACGCCTGTTCAGCCGCCACAAGGTCGAGTCCGGGATGGTCGAGGTCGTCCGCTGCGATCCGCCGCCTTTGACCATGCCGCCCGCCGAACCCTCTCAGGGCGAGGAGGAGGATGTCATGGTCCTCGACGACAGTTTCCTGGCGCCGGCCCCTCCGCCATCCCCGCCCTCGCCCTCGCCCGAACCCGAACCCGAACCCGAACCCGAACCCGAACCCCATCCGACCGATGTCCTGCTGCGGCAGGTGTTCGAGGCCCTTGCCCAGCGGATGGCTCCGGACCTAGAGCGCGATGACATTGGATTGATGCGGCTCCGCCGTAATCCAATGTCTGAATCGCCCTCTAACGTATTGATGAGAGAAGGATTCAGAGTTGAGGTTGAACGCTCCGGCGATTCAACCTCAAATCATCCGGCTCTGGCCGTGCCGTCGGGGGATGTCGCCGTGGCCGAAGTTCCGGTGCCGGCCAATGGAGGGGATGACGATGACGACGTCCTGATCCTCGACGATGCCTTCCTGGTCGCCGCCGCTCCGCCGCCGGAGCCCCTTTCGCCGACGGCGATGACGGCGGACGAGATGGCCGAGCTGATCGCGGCGGCGACCCCCGACAATGCCGGAACGCTGGAGCTGCCCGACCGCATTGATGCCCTGGCCCGGCTGCTGGCGACGCAGTCGGACGACTTCACCGCCCAGGACCTGCTCTACGATTGCTGGCCGCGGGGCAGCGATAAAATCGCCAGCCGGGCCTTGCTGGCGGTGGCGATCAATCTGTCGCGCAATTTCGGGCTGCCGGGCAAGCTGCCCATGGCGGCCTCGAAGGCCTGGCGCATGCTCGATCCCCAGGTGTTCCAGGCGGCCCTGGCGCAGCGCCTCGCCGCCATCGGCGAATTCATCACCGTCTGGCAGCGTTCCCAATTCACCTTTCTGAGCCTGGAGTTCGGAGAAATCGAGCTGATCGAGTATCTGTTCGAATCGCTCCATCCCGGCAATAATATCGAACTGCTGGCTTCGGTCATGAACTTCAAGGTTTTGTCCCGCCGGCGGCTCGGCCTCCTGCGGCGGGTTCTGGGCAATGCCCGCCGGATGGTGAATGAATTGGGGCCGCAGCGGCAGGAACAGGCCTTGCTCCATCTGTCGCAGGTGCGGGCGCTGCTGATCCGGCTGGTGCAGCCCGATGTCTTTCCGCCCATTATGGAAGCCGCCGGCCATGCGCTGGCCGATATCGAGAAATTGATGGCCCGGATCGCCAATCCGCCGCCGGTCGCCGATGGCGGCCGCCCCGGCGGCTCCCCCCTGGGCAAGCTCTGAAGCATTCCCGGGGATCAACAGGACGATTTCCAGGACCCCATCCGGAATGATAGACTGAGTATCGGATGGCGGGGAGGACCAGGGATGGCAGCCGCAGGCATTCGCATCATCGTCACCGGCGCGGCGAGTGCCGGGTCGATGCCCATGGTGGCGGGGGCATAGCGGGAATGCCGCCCGGAGATCCCCCCGACATCGATCCCACGGCCCTCGCCCGTGCCGAGGCCGCCCTGGCGGATCTGTCCCACCGCTATCTCGTCTGGGCTACCGCCGATCTGGCGCGTCTGGATGACTGTCTGGCCCATATGTTGAGCCACCCGGGGGACTGGTCCGAGGGCTTGGGCCGGCTGTTCGCGATCGTTCATGACATGAAGGGGCAGGGGGCCACCTTCGGCTATCCCCTGATCAGTGATCTGGGCGGCCGGCTGTGCCGGTTGCTGGAGGTCAGGCCCGATCCGACCGCCGAGAACAAGCGGCGGATCAGCGCCATGGCGGCTGCCATGGGGCGGGTGATCCGGGATCGTCTGGCCGGCGACGGCGGCGAGGACGGACGCCGGCTGTTGGCGGAGTGTCGATAGCGGGATGCGGTCGGAGCGATCCACTCTGATCGCGGCCCGCTATAACCCCTGCGAGTCGTGGAGGTCCTGGACCATCTGCCGAGCGCGGTTGATCTGCCGTTGCGTGAGGGTCTTGGCGACGGCTTCGCGGGCGGCTGCCGCCTCATCCTCGCCCGAGGTGGCGGCGAGATCGTACATGACATAGGCGCGTACCGGGTCCTTGGCGAAGAATCCCTGTCCGTTGGCGGCATAGCCGGCCAGGGCCATCATGGCTTCGCCGTGACCCTGGGCGGCGGCGGCCTCCAGCCAGCCGATACCGGTCACCATGTCGAGCGGCAATTCCATGCCTCCGACCAGCGCCATCCCCAAGGTGTACTGGGCCTGGGCATGGCCGCGCCGGGCGGCGGCCCTGAGCAGGTGGCCGCCTTCGACGATGCCGGGCCGCAGCTGCACCGCCTTGTCCCCGCGATCCGCCGGCTTGGCGGCAAGCCACACCGCGCCGAACGGGGTGTTCGCCTTGCGGTCGGATTCCTTGGGATTCCACTCCTCGTCATCCGGCACGCGCCACGCGGCCGGCAGGCTCAGCAGCAGGCGGCCGAGACGGAATTGGGCTTCGAGATCGCCGTAAAGCGCGATGGCGAGGCGATACCATTTTTCCGCCTCCGTCCGGTCCGGGGCGATGCCGGTACCGTTCTCATAGGCTTCCGCCAGGATCATGGTGGCCGAGAGATCCCCGGCCGCAGCCTTTTCCGCGATCCATTTGCGGCCGGCCTCGCCGCCGATGGCGGTGATCTTGCCGGAGAGCAGCAACTCGGTCCACTGGTCGCGGGCGGCGGCATCGCCCAGCACGGCGGCCCGGTACCACCACTGGCCGGCCACCACCATGTCGGTGGGGGCGCCAATGCCGTTCTGATGGGCCTTGGCCACCGCGACGGCGGCATGGACATTGCCGTTGGTGGCGGCCAACTCGAACCAGGACAGCGCCATCTTGGCATCGGCCTTGGTTCCATGGCCGTCGCCATAGGCCAGTCCCAACTCGTACTGGGCCTGGGCGTCGCCCCTGGCGGCGGCGAGGGTCAGGTTGCCGAAATGGCTGCTGACCGCTGGCTTGGCGGGCTTGTTGACCTGTTTGGCGGTTGCGGCCTGCCCCGTCAGCGGGATGCCGAAGGCGAGCAGCGCGGCGACGAATGCGGCGGTCCTCATGCGGTAATTGTCCACACACCCTCATGGAGAGAATCAGTTGGCGGCCCGATCGATCGGGACGGCAGGCACCCGGATCGGATCACCAGGGAACGGGGCGCATGATTCCATTTCCTGTCGGTGAAGGCAATCGGAGCTTGGCGGCCGGTGCGGGATATTTATCGGTCCGGCGGCATAATCCCATGGGACGGTTATTGCGAAAACACGCGGTCGCGCGTAGGGTGGCGCCCGCATTTTCTTCCATATTCGAGGTCTTCCCATGCCGTTCATCGCCGACAGGCTTTCCGCCATCAAGCCGTCTCCGACCATCGCGGTGACCCAAAAGGCCGCCGAGCTCAAGGCCGCCGGCCGCGACGTCATCGGCCTGGGGGCGGGGGAGCCCGATTTCGACACTCCCGACAACATCAAGGCTGCCGCCAAGGCCGCCATCGATGCCGGTCAGACCAAATATGTGGCCCCGGCCGGGACCCTGGAACTGCGCAAGGCCATCGCCGGCAAGTTCAAGCGCGAGAACGCGCTGGACTATACCCCGGACCAGATCACCGTCGGCGTCGGCGGCAAGGGCGTGATCTTCAACGCCTTCATGGCCACCATCAATCCCGGTGACGAGGTCATCGTGCCGGCGCCCTATTGGGTCAGCTATCCCGATATCGCCCTGATGTTCGGTGGCGTGCCGGTGTTCGTGCCCTGCCCGGAGGACAGCGGCTTCAAGCTGCGCGCCGCCGACCTGGAGAAAGCCATCACCGCCAAGACCAAATGGCTGGTGCTGAACTCGCCCTCCAACCCCACCGGCGCCGCCTATACCTGGGACGAGTTGAAGGCCCTGACCGATGTGCTGCTCCGGCATCCGCATGTCTATGTCATGGCCGACGACATGTACGAGCATCTGGTCTATGGCGATTTCAAGTTCGCCACTCCGGCCCAGGTCGAGCCGAAGCTGTATGACCGCACCCTGACCATGAACGGCGTGTCCAAGGCCTATGCCATGACCGGCTGGCGCGTCGGCTATGCCGCCGGGCCGCTGCCGCTGATCAAGGCCATCAACATGATCCAGTCGCAGTCGGTGACCCACACCGCCTCCATCAGTCAGGCGGCGGCGGTCGAGGCCTTGAACGGTACCCAGGACTTCATCCCGAAGAACGCCAAGATCTTCCAGGGCCGCCGCGATCTGGTGGTGGCGCTGCTGAACCAGTGTCCCGGCATCACCTGCAAGACCCCCGAAGGCGCCTTCTACGTCTATCCGTCTTGCGCCGGCACCATCGGCAAGACCACCCCGGACGGCAAGGTCATCGCCAGCGACACCGACTTCGTCGG
>Ga0316222_1001078_pt1 | contig 35639 bp, 17 predicted proteins | sample TBH18011metaG_FD_206008 | JGI IMG/M metagenome (GOLD analysis project Ga0316222, IMG submission 206008) | Freshwater microbial communities from Trout Bog Lake, Wisconsin, USA - TBH18011 | ecosystem: Environmental > Aquatic > Freshwater > Lake > Hypolimnion/Profundal zone | place: USA: Wisconsin... | reverse complement strand
TGGCCGCACAGGGTCGGTGTCTTGCAACTACACCAGCCCTGCACAAGCGATCATGCGTCCGTTTACTAACACCATCCGAACAAGCGCCCTAGTGGCGATTGGATGCCATCTGGACCTCTGGCTTAATGAAAAGCGATGCATCGAGTTTGGGATTCACAACAACATTTTCAATCGTGATCTTCTCCGGCTGTGCAGGAACATCATGAAACGCTGGGGTCTTGCTTGTGACGCTGGCTACCGGCAACACTCTCGTCTCCAGAACAAAAGGAATTCTAAGACCGTCAACATTCCGATAGTCGCGGTAATAAATTTCAACTGGATGCTCAAGACCATCCAGTCGCCTGGGCTGTCCTTCACTCTTGGCTTCAAGAAAACTCCCCGCATCAACCCACACGTGGGTTACATGCCCATCCTTCATGGTAAGCCTCAGCTTGTACGCGTCACGATCCTCCACCTTCTCAGTTCCCTCCAACTCGATCCGCGTGCCCTTGGCGGAGTAATCGACCAGGGGGCCATCGAGTTCCGCCTGCGTCATTGCAATGCGCAACTCATCCGCGGTGTAGGGCTCCACCTCCATGCGGTTCAGATACGGCCGCAGTTTCCACCCATGCGCACCGTCAAACACCTGCACTGCGGCCTGCCCTTTGAACTGAATCTCAAAGCGTAGCTTGTGCGGACGCTGCATCTCCATCGTGAACGGAAGTTGAACCTCATCCTTGGGTCGGCGATCGCTCGGCAATAACGCGGCCCTCTTGCCTGCTGGAACCTCGGGAACAGTGACTCGCTGGTTGCCTCCGGCACCCAGTTTTCCCGTCCAGGACAACGACTGAACTGACCGCCACGCTTGCAACCCACCTCGAGCTGCAACATTCTTGCTAACAATTTCTGCCGCTGTAATGCTTGGTCGCGACAGGGTATTATCCGCTGCAGTCGCGATGGATGTCACAAACACGAAAATGGAGCTGACAGCCAGTAACTTTCTAAGCATCTTGATCCCTCACTTGATCATTTGAGGCTGTCCCCGAAGGGCCAGGCCGATTGGTCCTTTTCGCATCCTGCTGACCGTGCCGGTTGCGAAGCGTCAATGCGCAAGGTCTATTCCACCAGGAGCCCTTCAACATGGAAATGTCCGATGACGACACTCACCCGGTCTCCGCGTCTCACCGTCCGCCCTGGATTTGAGAATGCCATCCAATAAGATTTCCCCGCTTCAGGTGTATTGGTCTGGCGCAATTGCCCCACCTTCTCAAGCGAAGGAACCACAAGCTTTGCATGGCCATCCTTTGAGAGTAGGAAGGCATCAATCTTCTTGTCATTGAGTGCTTTTGCCTTGTTGGCATCCAGCACCCGATAGCTGAATCGAATCAGTTCCCCTGACTCGACGGCCTTTGCTCTCAATTCGTCAACCCCCCAAAAGAGCCCGTAATATGCGGCTTCTCGCTTAGGCATCCCGCTGGACAAAAGCCGTGTTGATGTGCCGATGTTTTCCATCGGCCTTGAGGGCGTGGCGGTAGATTGTCCATATCCCTGCAATACGAAAATGCTATTAGCGAAACTTAGCGCTAACAGCATCGCCGTCCTGCCCCTTTTTCCATTGCAATTACGCAAGAGCGCCTTTCTGCTCATAACGATCCTCGCTGCCCGCATCGAGCCGGAGATCCTGGTTTGAATCTCCGGCCTCTGCCGGGTCACTGGTTCACCGTGTAGGGCACGGTGTGGTTGGTACCGATTGGCTTGGTCACGCTCACCCTGGCAATTCCAGTTTCCATTCTGTTAGAGCGCGGCATGGTATTCATTCGTTCCAATCTTCATCACCTTGTCGATGCTGCCCATTCGGTTCAATGGGCAGCATCGACGTTGCTGTTTGGCTGCGATCAATTCGCCGTGCCATTCAAGGCCGAGCTTTGTACTCCGGCCGAGTCGTTCACGGTGAGCGTTGCAGGCTTTGCGCCAGCTGCCTGCGCGGTGAGCGGTTTGAATTGCACTTCAATGTTGCAATTCGCGCCGGGAGCCAAGGTTGTCCCGCAAGTCGACAGCAGCCCAACGATGCTGTAGTTGGCCACGTTCGATGCGGTTCCAGTTATTGACCGGGTAATGCCAGTCAGGGTTACGTTGCCGGTATTGGTGAGCGTAAAGCCCTGTGCCGGATCCAGAGTGCAGTTAATCACTCCGTTTCCAGTGCCGGGGCAGTTGCGGGTCTGGGATACACTCCAGCTCGCAGGAGCGAGTGTTGCACTCACCACCTGTGCTACACCCGTGCCGCTCAGTGATACCGGCGAACCGGTGGCTGTTACGTTGCCCGTGACGCTCACCGTTGCATTCACCAGGCTGGTGGCAGTTGGCGAGAACACCACATTGATCGTGCATGTGGAAGCTGCCGCCAGAGTTGCACCGCAGGTGCCGCCCGCCGTTCCCGCTGGCCGCGAATAACGCGGTGACGAGAATGCCAGGGTGATACCGGTGAATGCGGCGTTCCCAGTGTTGTGAAGAGTCAATGTACGTGATGCACTGGTTGTGTTAATCGGCACGTTCCCAAATGCAAGAGGACCACCCGTGATGCTGACGATAGGAGTCGGAGTTACGCCGGTCCCAGTCAATGCCACTGGCGAACCATTGACAGTTACGCTGCCGGTTATGGCTGCCGTTCCATTGGCTGCGCCAATTGCCGTCGGTGAGAACACCACACCGATGGTGCAGGAAGCCCCTGAGGCAATTGTTGTGCCACAGCTGCCGCCCGACCTCGCGAACGGTGCGCTTACATTGACGGTGAGGCCGGTAAAGCCCGCTCCGCCATTGTTAGTCACCGTTAGGTTTTGCACTGCGCTCGTGGTTCCGGTCGCAACACTGCCGAACGCCAATGTTGTCGGTGAAACCACCACGTATGCCACGTTTCCAACCTGGAACTCGACCGCACCAATGTCGATTGCAGTCTTGCTGATGTCAGGCCGCGGGTTGCCGAAGAAGTCCTTGCTAGGCGCAACCCCATAGCTCGAGGCAGTGGTCGGAATCCAATCGATAGCCGGAGAGCCGCTGGCCAATGCATAGTTGCCCAGCACTTTTCCGTTTACCGGATTACTCAAATCGAGCGGACCCCAGCTGATGTTGACCCAGTTATTGCCTTCATCCACCGTTGCCGAAGGAAGCAGGCTGAAGTACGGGTTGGGCACAGTTGCATCAGAGATCCCCGGAGGCACCTGGAAGCCTGTTCCTCCAAACTCGGGAGGAATGCGTGCTCCGTTGCAGTACTGGCTGACAACCGTTGGGTTGGAGTTCAGAATATTGGTGCCGTTCCCATTCTCAACCGAGTTCGTGAGAACGGAGTATGTTGGTGCCAGCGTGAACAGTGAGCTATGGTCACCGGGGCCCTTGTCGCCGCGGATACCGATGTCCCAATAGCTGGCAGCAGTGCAAGCGCCCGTGCCGCCGGAGATGACGACTCCATTTCCGTTGGCCGTAGTGGCATCGCTCGCAGGCTGGCTCGCTGCCAGGTTGTTCGTGAAGGCCTGGTAAAGCGATATCAGGTGCTGCTGATGCGCCGGATCAATCGCATTGCCTACGCCGATGTTGAACGCGCGGTTCTGCCAGAACACATCGTTGGCCAGGTATGGATACGAGATGCTCGTGCAGTTCGGGTGGTTCGCGGGGCAAGTAATCTTCAGCCCTGCAAAGGTCGCTGTCAAGTTCGCGCTGTCAGGCATGGTTACAAAGCCTGCCGGCTGAGGCAGCGAGTTCACACCGTCACCCGTTTGTCCGGTCTGGCTCACGCCAGGTGCGCTCGCCAATGGCGATCCAAGCGTGTTGAACAGCACTCCCGCCGAGGCAGTTGTGTCGTTGGACACGATGGTGTTGTTGATCAGGTTGACCGCCAGCGCATCCTGAAGGGAGACGCCGGCGCCATCCCAGCCCGCAACGTTGTTAGCGATGATGTTGTTGGTTACCGTCACGGTATTCCATGCCGGAAGCGTCTGCTCAGGAAGTGAAGGTACGTTCTGAGCAGCAAAGTGGTACGACTTCGAGCCATCCGGGAATGTTGCGATCTCGGTCCCGTTGACAGACTGAAGGCGCAAGCCGCCGCCGCTGCCGCTCTCTGCCGCATTGCCCACGAACAGGTTGGCATTGATCACCAATCCAGGACCTGTTCCATCCGGCAAACCAGGTGCGCAGTCCGCGTCTGCCGCGGTCGCGCCGCATTCCAGACCCGCGGCCGTAAAGCCATCGGGCGCTGCGCCCATCACGATCAGTCCGCCGCCGTTGGTGGAGATGGTCGGATTGGTGCTCTGGTTGAACAGGATCGAGTTATGTTCAATGTCGCCGTCCCAGATAAAGCCAAGGTGAGCAACACCGCCGCCGTCGCCCGTGCTCTGATTGCCGCAAATCCAGTTGTAGTTGAACTTGTAGTAGTCAGCGCCGGTGCAGAAGGTTACGCCGCCCGCTCCAGCCGGCGTGCCCGAGAAGAGTTCGTCGCCGATGGAAGTGTTTGCCGTGACCGCGTTGTGGTGCACGTTGACGTTCAGATCGAAGCAGTACGGCAACTCCGTGCCCACTGGATCGGTTGCCACGTTGCGGCACGATCCAGGGTCGGTGTCGGATGCGGTGCCTGCGGAGTAAATGTCCGGAGACTCGCCCTGGCCGATGTTGATGCCACCTGACAGCGTTCCGATATTCCCGTAAACGCGGTTGTTGGCGATTTCCAGGTTGTGAGCCCAGGCATGAGCAAAGATGCCGCCGCCGCCCTGAGAAGCGTCCGTGACCGTCAAGCCATCAATGCGTGACGGGTTGCATTGGAAGTTGCTCGGATAGGGATTGCTGCCTTTCACACCCGTTGCGCAATCCGCCAATGTCAGCACCGTGGTGCCTGTCGGGAATGCGGCTTCCGCCCCGTTCCCGTAGTATCCCGGTTGCCCGTGAACATTCACGCCCTTTGACAGAATGGTGATTCCAGCTCCTTCGTAAGCGCCCATCAGCGTGGGCTCCTGCAAAAGTTGAGCCAGGTTCCCGTTGACTGTCGTATCCCAGCCAACGATGCCTTCCAGCGGCAGCCGGTCTACCTGGGGATCGTTGGATGTCCCCGTGAAGTACTTCATGTTGCTCCCGCCGCAAGTCGCCGCGCCGGACGGATCAAACGGATTTCCAGGATTGGTGCCCGACGCCGGGACAATGGGCTGGCCGTTGATTGCCAATCCAAACAGGCACGAGACCTCGTGGCGCCACGGATCGAGCTTCCCGGCCGGCTGAGTCTTCGCGTCGATGATGGTTGATGCTGCGCCCACGCCTTGCAGCCGGACAGGCTTCCACATCACCAGCATCTCGTAGTAGGTGCCGGCCGGAATCATGATCAGGTCGCCAGGAGAAGCAGCGTCGATTGCGGCCTGAATTGCACCCACGCCGCTCGGTGTCAGCGGGGCATTGCTGCTCACATAAGTGGGAGCTTTGCCGCCAATGGTAACCGTCACCGTGTCGATTGACTGCTGCCCGCTGCCCGCGGTAACAACCAACTCACCGCAGTTAGCAAGGGAGCCTCCGTATTGAGGCTGTTGCTGCAACGCGCAGGCAGGCACGCCGCCGGGAACCTTCACTGTGATCTGGGTGTCGCTCCAGCCAGTGATGGTCGCGTTCCTCCCGCCGATGGTAACGCTCGACAATGTATTGCAGGCAGCGTTGCCAGCCGTGGGTGTCGTGCACTGCGCTCCAAATCCGTAATGCCGCGTCACCGTCTTTTGATTGAACGGAGCTGTCGTTGCAGAAGGACCGGAATAAGCATAGTTGTTCACCGCCTGGTCACCCAGGGCGTTGATCGTCAGGGTGCTGCCCGGAGTCTTCACCCACGGACCCTTGCCGTCTCCATCCACTTCGCTGATCGCCGGAGTAGCAACCGGGTAATCGCAATCAGGATGGTTGTAGCCCGCCGAGAAAGCGGATGTCGGCACGACTGGCGTGTCAAAGTAACCTGTCTGTCCAGGCATATAGGGCAGCTCATAGCAGAACTGGCTGTAGGCCGGATTGAACAATGGATCTGCTGTCGCTCCATCGCCCCTGTCGTTCATGCAGGTAACCATCATGGTGGGCGAGTACCCGGTCGGATTCGGCGGGTTCACTTCCCATGTGGAGTAGCTCATGCCGTCATATGCTCCCCAATGGTCGGCATAGACCCTGTTCGTCTCCGCCCCGGTCCAATCCCTGATCGAGACCGGGAGATCGGGCGGCGAGAACTTCTCACCAAACTGCGGCGAGAACGGATCGAACTCTGAAGTGAAGTCGTCTGTGATCACACCAGTGAACTTCGACGCCTTGTGGGTTGACGTGTAAATGTAGAACTTCGCGATCGCGCCCATCTGGTCGTTTAGTGTTACTTCCTTGCGATCGCAAAGGTTGCGGGTAGCTCCGGCAAACGGGGCCACCTGCTGGGTCTGCGGGTAAAGGCTGATGTAGTCAGGCACAATGCGCGTTGCGCCAACACAAGGCCATGTGGGCTCAGGGTCAAATCCCGGAACTTCGGAATTATTCGTGCCCGCACCCAGGCTCTGAGTTGAGTTCTGGGCGTTGTTCGCGTTATAAGCGCTGGCAACTGATGCTTGATCGGGCATGATAAATATGTCGCCGAGGCCGCCGAACTCCTGTGTAACCGGCGCGATAAAGTTATCGCCGATCAGGATGTTCTTGTCCTCTTCCTTCACCAGTTCATAACCCGGAGGAGGTACTACTTCCACCACATACTTGCCCTTGGGCAGCATAGGCAGGCCATAGTACAGATCCGACGAATCTACAGCGTGATTTGGCGAGCAGATGGTGCAGTTCGTTCCGGTCGGCTTGCCAGTCTTTGCGTCAGTCGCAGTTACGCTCGGGAACTGGTACATGCCGTCATAAGGCGCTGGCTGTAACTGGTTCCAGTTGTGCATGCCGTCATAGCACTTGTACTGCGAGTTGAATGGAAGCGCGGCAGCCGCCGGGCCTCCATGTTGAGAGTTGTACACGTCCAGATAATTCGGCTGGTTGTACAGCGAGAAATAGAACAGGTCGCTGGTCGACTGGCCGGGGCAGTTCATGTTGGGTGTTACGCCATCGGCCCTGAAGCCCTGCGCCCAATCGTCAAAGCTGCTTGTCTGCGTCGTGTCAACCAGGGTAAGTGTCGGCGTGATTCCGTCTGGCGCAGTCCCCTCCTGGTACAAGTTGATGGTCACGTGAGGAACCAGGGGCTCCCACTGCGTCTGCACAAGCATCTGCGGATCGTCGAAGGGGCGCGTCGAGGCATAGACCACGTGGCCCTTGATGCCGCCATTCTCACCTGGCGCATAGGGCTCCTTGCCGAATTCGATGAAGTTGTTCTGGCCAGAGAAGCCCTGCCAGCCTTCCACTCCACCTAGCCACGGCGTATCGATTCTGCCGGTTGAAACGCCAGGTCCGCTTGGCTTGGGTCCATTCAGAATTGACTCGCCTGTCCCGGTGCAATCCGCATTCGAGCAATATACTGACCCGGGAATCGACAGGCTGGCGGGCAGCGGATTTTGCTCCGCCGTGTTCGCCAGGTTCTTGCCGATTGTGGATCCGCCGCACGGCGGGTAGCCGGACTGGCCGCAAGCTGAAGTGCCGTCGGCAGGGCCACCCGCGTCATACACCGTGTGCGTTCCAGTGTTCTTGTAGCGGGTCGTGTCAGTCTCAACCACATACCAGCTGAACAGCGGGAAGGTCTCGTTGAAGTTCGCGATGCCGTTGAAGTCCGTGGCAAGGTTGTTGGCCAGGCTGCCATCGCGATAGCGCACCGCTGTGTTGATCAACGGAATGCCCGCTTCCGTGGACTGCGAAACGCCATCCTTGTTGTCGTCAACAAACGTCCGCGTAAATACGTTCGCTTGCCACTGGTTCATGGCAATCTCGCCCATATCCACGGTCGCTCCGTTTGCAAGCAGGACAGGGGTGGAAAGGCCATCCACGAGCAGGTCATTCCACTTGTCAAAGACGGTTACTCTCCAATCGCCGGGAGGCAGATTCGAGAAGCTGAAGTTCCCCTTGTCATCGCACTTGGTAAATGCGAAGTCTTCGCCGTCAGGATCTCCGATGCTCACATAGCACTGGGTAAAGTAGAAGCCATCCCACGTGCCACTGCCGTAGAGTCTCTCGTCCGGCGTGCGGCTCATGCGCTCTTCGCTCACATGGCCCTTCACTGAGTTATTGCAGGCGCCCGTCACGCTCAGGTTAATGTCGGAGCCGTTGCAAACTCCTTTAAGGCGATCATTGATGATCTTCGGGTTAGCAAAGCCAATGGTCACGTGGTAGCCTGCAGGTCCAAACTCCTGGAAGTATGCCGGCTCGCCGATCCTCATAAAGGAGTCGTGAGCCTTCTGCCCGTCCAGGGTATTGGTCTGGTGCCACTCCTCACCATTTGCGATGCGGGACGCGCCTGGCGTTGCAACCACGCCGAATCTCCCCGGCATCAGGTTCGCAACCACAGCCTGCCCCGCCAGCGGCGATAGAGTTACGCCGTCAGACTCATACTTCGGGCACGTGACGATCATTCCGGTGATCCCGGCTTGTGTCGGATCCTTCAATGTCTGCGTCGAGATCGGGCAGGCATTCTGGCCACTCAGCGGATCAATCGTTCCATCCAGGCTGTTTGACAACGGCTGGTTGAACATGTCGTATGTCATCTGTCCTGTAAAGTCGCCATTGCCACCCATGGCATCCCACAACTGGATATTGAAGCCTCCCAGCCCAGGTTCATTCGGTGCAAGCACGTCTACGCCGCCTCCCGCATCCTGTTCGCCGTTCAGCGGGAAGTCATCTTCAAACACAAAGATTGAGAGCTTTGACGGTTGGTATGGACTTGCCTCCGAAAGAACCTGAACCGCCTTCTGCCCAGGTGCGATCGGTGCTCCGCCCATGCCGTGGCCAACTGTTCCCGCCCCATAGAATGGGTCCGCCGCGTCGCCCGGTAGCACGGAGATGTAGTAGCGCTTGGTCGGGTCCAAAGCTACCTGGCTGGGAAGCACGGCAATTTGTCCATTTGCCGCCGTCGAATCGGTCCTGCAAACTCCACCCGCTATGTCGCAGACCGCCGGAACGCCCAGCACTGATTGCCCGGCCTCGCAGGATTTCGGCCCAGTGCAGCCCTGGGCTACAAAAGGCATGTCGCTGCTGTGAAAGTTCACGCCAAAGGTTGGAACAATCGACGTGCCGGTATTTGTGGTCTTCGTGGGGTCCACATAAAAGGTTCTGTCTTCCTCGATGATCCACCGGTAATCGGCAATTGATATTGTCTTGTCCTGCCCGTCTACAACAGACACTGCAAGATTGCTCGGCTGCGGGAAGATCAGGGTCACAGTCGCCGCGGCACTTTGCGTCAATTGCGTGTTCAGCGCCTTATAAGTGAAGCTGTAGATGCCCGCTGTGGCCACTGAAGCGTTAAAGCCGCCGTTCTGGTCCACATTCACCGTCAATCCGTTCGATGGCACGATGGTTGTCGTATCCACCTTCAGCGGATAGCCTGCTACATCTTTGTCCACCGATAGAACACCGGGGGAAAGTACTTTGAGCGATGTGGCGACATTCGACGTATAGGTGATGTCATGCACCTGAATGCCGAGTGCGCTTTCAATCGGTGCGGCATTCAATGTCACCGTGGCGGTAGGACCGTTGCCGTTCGCCTGGTAGACGAATGTATCCGGACCAGTCCAGCCAGCGTTCGGAACATAAACGAATGTGCCGTTCGAATTCAGCGTCAGCAAGCCCTTTGCGGGCGGCGTGGCCACTTTCACTCCCAGCACATTTACGTCGTTTGCAATCACGCCCTTGGATGGATCAGAAACCGTAAGCGCAACGCCGGGAACTACTGAGTTATACGTGTCAGGATTAGCGATTGCCGTCGCAAGAGCCGGAGCGGCGGGGAGTCCCGATCCGTTGATGCTCAAGTAAGCAAGCATGCCTGCATCGCGGTTGATTGAGTTGCCTGACAGGCTGAGTTCGCGGTCAAACACCGCAAGGGCTGAAGCGCCCGGGGCAGGTCCGTTGATCATCACGTCATAGGTTTTGCCCGCGGCCATGAACACTTCACTCTGTACGCGGGGATTGCCGGGCAGCGGATTGCCGTCTTCGGCAATCAGAGTAAATCCTCCAACAGGTGTTGTGCCCGTTTGGGACGCAACAATTGAAGGCACATGCATGTGCACGCCCGCGTTCACCATGCGCACCAGCACCTGCCCCGTCGCCGTTGCTGTTCCAGAGGCTGGGGCAAGCGTTGCTGGCGTGGACGCGAACAAGGATGCCGAGGCGCCTGCCTTGTTGAACGCCACGCCGTTGATCAGGTAATACAGCGGCTTGTAATTCACTACCGGCGGATAACACGTCCCGTAATTCGACGAACTGGGGTTGCCGCACATTCCCGGCTGGCCGCTCCAAACAGCAGTCTCGCTGAACCCCGCCGAATTCACGGCAGTGCTCACGGCGTTGTTTTGTACAGGATCGATCTCACTTAGAATCAGCGGAACTTCGGCATCGTATTTCACGTTGGGATATGCCGTGCCCGCAGCGGTCTCGGTGCTTCCTGTCGCCGTTGGCGCGCTCGTCACCACCACAATTCCATACAGGCCCATGGTGCCCTGGATCGATGGGTGTGTGCCCGACTCAAGCAGATAGGTGCCGGGCCGCATCCCCTTCCATGTCAGTGAAGTCGTCGCTCCGGCTGCCACTTCCGTGCCGAAAGACTGCACGCGCGGTCCCTGTAAGGGCGGTGTAAATGTTGCGCCCGTGTTCGCTGTGGGCCAGGAGATCCCAAGGTCGGCGTGATTCGGACTCGGTGTGGTCGTTCTCTGTGTTGCGTCGCCTAGTCCGCCACCCACTTGCCCCACGATTGTGATCGAAGTGGGAACACTGTTGCCATTGGCAAACGAAAGATTGTTGGTCAGGTTGATCTTCAGGTCCTGTCCCGTAGGAACGGTAATCAGAACCGGCGACCACCCGGTCGACGTCGGGTTGGTGGCCGCGCAGGTGGCTGTCGACCCCGATACGGTTGCACCGCAACTATAGCCCCACATCGGCACAACTGAGCCGTCGGGAAGGTTGGCGCTCGTCGGCCCCGCAGTAAGGTTCACCTGCTGTTGGGCCACTGCGACGCCTGCTCCGAGGAGGAGAACAGTTGCTGCGGATACAGCTGTCTTCAGAGTTGCTTTTATTTGGTCGAATCGCATTTGTCTTCTCCTCGCGCTCAGTTCTGTTCGTCGATAACGAATTCCCGGGAGTCAACCAGCATCATCATCATCATTCCGCCCGGGAACAGGTTGTTGGTTGTGATCTCGCGTTCGTTGTGTGAGTGCCACATGAACGCCCATCCACGCTCGTTCGCGGGATTTCCTTGCACGTTGGAGGGCTGAAAATCACTGGTTGTGCCACTCGCCCGCCCCGTCGCATCCGGGCCGAGATACGGGCTACCGCTGTACCACGCTCCGTTCGTGAGAATGTTAGGATCGGGAAGCGTCACTGGACCGCCCGCTGCAACATCGCCCACTGGCGCAGCCTGCAGCGGCTTGTTGTGGTCCTGGCACCACTCGTAATAGTTGATGGCGGAGTACGGCGCCGGCGGGTTGCTGTTTGCCGTGTAATAACCGTTGGAGTCCGCCACGCAACTGAGTTGGGCAAGTGGGTCGCTGGATTTCGGATTGTGGGCATACATATCCCAATTCAGTCCCCTGCCCGTGAAGTAGAAAATTCCATCGAAGGCCTGGCCCGGGGTTGTCGTCGTTGTGAACATAAGGAGTCCGGCGAGGTTGTTCCCTGGGTCTGTCGTGCTCGTAAGCAGGTTCCCGTCACGGGCAAGGATACGCACATGGTTGGCGTGCTCGTGGAACGGATGTTGCCATCGGCCCTGGCCGATTACCCGCAGAAGCACTTGCTCGCCCGGATGCATGTGCGGATTGCCATTGTAGGGCTGGTGCGGATACTCCACCGCATAATTGCCGTCCATGTCATCCGGCATCGAGCGTCCGTTGATCATGAAGTAAGAAGGGTGATAGGGCTCTGTCGGCACGCTCAGTTGGGTCGGACAAGGAGAAGCAGTCGAAGGTATGCAACTCTGGATTGCATTCACCTGGGCCAGCGCCTGATTGTGGATGTTGGCATCCATCTCAGAGAACTGGAACAAGTATTCCCTGTCGTAGCAAGCCCTCGGATGATCGTAGGCAGCCGCGGAAAGTCTGAAGTCCTCCTCCCCATGGGCCAGCTCCACCTGTACGTTTGCGGCAGGCAATCCGCTTGTGCAAACACTGGGCACATTGGCCGGCAACACGATTACCGCGCCGTAAAGGCCCATCTCCACCTGCAGGTCGCCCTGCGTCCCGCTATAGTAGGAGCGCGTCCCGGGCGACGTTGCAATAAATGTGTACGTAACTGTGCTGCCTGGCGCAGCCTCTTGTGTCAACAGTCCTGTTACTCCGCCTGTCGCCGTCACGGCAAAACCTGGAAACAGAATCGATGTATTTCCAGCAGCGGTGGGCAGGTTGTTGGTCAGATTCACAGTAACTTTCTGGCCTTCTGTCACAATCAGCGTCGGCCCCGGAATCTGCATCGTCGGGCATGCGGCATTGGATATTGCCGCGGGAGCAAAAGTCGGGCTGGATCCGCTCACGCAGCCATAACCCCATGAATACACACTGGAGCCATCTGGCTGGTTAAGGTAGGCGGGCTGCGCCGTAAGGTTGAAGGTCGCTAGGGTGCCCGTGCCTGTGATGCCTGGCGCCGCTGCGTGCGCTCTCATCGGGAGCAGCAGAACAAGCGACAGCATCGCGGCCGGAAGCAGCCATGTCATCGAGATGATTCTCTTCATATTCATTCGCTTCATCGCCGTTCTCCTAGAGTTTGCACGCCTTTGAACTGGGGTCCACGGAGCTGCAGATATGCACTTCCGTCATCAACCCGCCAAAATTCTCGGCGTCGTTTGCAAGATGATCGAGTTGGGGGGTGTAAAGATAAAACACCTGCCCGGACTGATAGGTGGCGGTGTTGCTCGCATCCAGAATCACGTCCAGCGACTCGCCGCCCGCTAGGGTAATTGAGTTGCTGTAGTAATCCATGTTGTTTCCAGCCTGGTCCCGTAGCAGCTTTGCGTTGTATCCCACCACATGCATCGGAATGCCCAGCGACGCCAGCGTCTGATACTCGGTAACGTCTAGATCAGAGATCCTCAAAAGCGCTTTGCCTCCTGCCGGGATGTTGATGATTGAAGGCAGTGGCTGCGAGAAATGGCTCCTGCCGTCAGCCGTCTCGGTTGACATCGGGCCTTCCGTCGGCGTCATCGCGCCCGAGTAAACCGTATCCGGGTAGCTCCGGCCATTCAGCAGGAAGTACTTGTCCTTCATGTCCACAAACGCTTCCGGATTGAACGTCATCCCCACAAAATGGAAGTTCGGATCGAAACCATGAATCTGCAGCGGATACTCCACGTCGTACGCAGTCGTGCCGTCGCCGTCGTTATACGCATAAAGCGTGGGCGTGTTGCTCTTGTTATTCAAATGCACCGCGCCATTATCCACCGGAGGCACTGAGTTGCTGCACAATATGTCCGTTGCCGGATTGCAGGCCGTCCGCTGATCTCCTTGCTGCGCCACCAGCGCGGCATGAAGACTACCGTTCGGTTGAACTCGGTTCTGCCGAGGCCGCACATAGATCTGCCCCACCATGCCCATCTGCAAATGCTCGGGAGGCGTAATGTGGCAATGCCAGAAGTAGGTCCCCGCATCCGGCGCCAAATAGTAGTAGGTAAAACTCCCACCGATATTGATCGCTACCGATGCATCCGGAACTCCGTCATAGAATGACGACGCATTCGGGTAGCCATGGAAGTGAACCGTGTGCTGCTCAAACAGATCTGGCCGCATGATCATTCCAACATTGGTCAGCGTCAGAAAGAACTCGTCGTCTTCATCAATCGCCATCAAGGGCCCAGGAATGTTGCCGTTCATCACTCCGATGTCCATGATCGGGCGCGGATCAACGTGGCCATCAAGAGCCCCCCCGTTATCCGCGTCGGGACTCAACCCTACGGCCCCGTTATACGTAAACGCACCCAGGGTCTCTGTCTGTGCTGTCAAAGTTGACGCGCCATCCGTCGTCGCCGGATCTCCGGCCTGCAGCGTCCCTGGATAGACAGTGTTGAAGACATTCGGAAACTCTGTGCCAGGCTGGCCGTTTGCAATGTCCGCAAGACCCGACAGAGGTCCAAATGAAAACATGAACGTCTGCGTGCCGTCGGCCATCGTCGCATAGCCGTCACCGCCCGATATCTGCTGGCACTTGATCGCGCCATTCGGTTTGCCACTAGGTACCAGGTATCCGTTGGGCCCCGATACCAGGGTCGTTGGGCCAGTATACGGAGCTTCCGAGTTGAACAAGCCCAGGTTGTTCGGATCCGGGTGAGTGATTGTGCTGGTGGGACATTGAACTCTGAATGATTGTGCCGTTGCGGGCAATGCCACAGCGCTGATCAGCCCCAATGCAAACAGGATTCTACCCGCGATTCTGCTCGACATGCGTCCTCCTCTTTCCCGCAGACGGCGTCTTTCTTTTCATAGCGGGGTCACGTGCCGCCGTCCCAATGGTGTCGTCAGTTTTCGATGGATGCAGTTTGCCTATATTGCGCCTCCGCAAATTAGCCAACCTTTTTCAGACGCGCCTCGCAAACACTGCTGGTTGCCCCGGCCCCAGGCTGCAATGGGCTTCCGCAAAACTTTGCTGTTGCTTGATCTCGCGCAAAGAGGTGGGTCAGCCCGAGTCTGATCATCAACCACAAGCTTTACGCGCCACCCTGTAAGAGGCGAATATGATGAGTTCGAAGGTCTCAAGGCTCCTGCTGCTCCTGTTGATCGTGGGGATTCCCGCTGTCCCCGTTGTTGCCGAAAGCGCCGAACATGCATTCAAGGTTGGCGACCAGGCTGAGAAAAGGAACGATTACGACACGGCTTTCCAGGCCTTCAAGCAGGCGCACGACCAAAAGCCGTCCGACCCAAAATACATGGCGGCCTACCTCCGCCTGCGCTTCTACGCAAGCGGCCAGCATATTCACTCCGGTGAACTGCTGCGTGACGCCGGAAAACTACAGGATGCATTAGTGGAGTTTCGCCATGCTGCCGAGATAGACGGCAGCAACTTCGCCGCTATGCAAGAAGTTCGGCGCACTGCAGACCTCATACAAAAGCAGGCCGCAGGGGAGAAGGCCGCAAGTTCATCCGCCGCCCGGTCTTCTGCGCTTGAGAAAGACGCCAGGGGCGCTGCGGGCCCGGTATCGCTCGATCTCAAATCAGATCAACCCATCACCTTGCATCTCACCACTACAACCGATGTGGTCTATAAGACGATCGCCAAGCTGGGCGGCATCAATGTGCTCATCGATCCTGACTACAAGCCGCAGAAAGTCACGCTGGAGCTGAAAGATGTGAGCCTCCGGGAGGCTCTCGACATGTTCGCCATGCAATCAAAAACCTTCTGGCGTCCCTTGTCCCCGAACACCATCATGGTCACCGCCGACACTGGCACCAAGCGCAAGGAGTATGAGCAGAACGTGATGAAGACGTTCTACCTGCGTAACGCCACTACTCCAGCGGATTTGCAGGAGGCAGCTGGAACTCTCAAGGGCATTCTCGACATCAGTCGCATCCAGGTCACCCCTGAGCAAAGATCGTTGACTCTGCGCGGCACGCCAGACCAGATGGTGCTCGCTCAAAAATTGCTCGGCGATATTGACAAGTCAAAGCCGGAAGTTGTCATCGATGTCACTGTGATGGAAGTCAGCCGCGACAAGATGCACACCATCGGCACAAATCCTCCCACCAGCGCCAGTGTTACCCTCGCGCCAGGCGGAACATCCGCTTCCTCTGGCTCCTCTGGGTCTTCGGGCTCCTCGCTCACATTGAGTTCCTTCACTTCGCTCAACGCCGGCGACTTTAGCGTGAATATTCCAGGCGTCACCTTCTCACTCCTGGCCTCCGACAGCAGAACTAAAGTCATCCAGCGCCCCGAGATTCGTGCCATTGACAGCGAAAAGGCGACCCTCAAGATTGGCGATCGTGTCCCCATCGCCACCGGTACCTTCCAGAGCGGCCTCGGTGGATCTGTAAATACTCAATTCCAATACCTTGATGTCGGCGTAAACATCGAGATAACTCCCTACGTCCACGCCGACCATGAAGTTACTCTCAAGATGTCTCTTGAAATCTCTTCCGTCGCCGGCGTACAGAACATCGGCGGCTTCAATCAGCCAACCATCGGCCAGCGCAGAATCGACCATCTCGCGCGCCTGGCAGACGGCGAAGTGAACCTGATCGGCGGAATACTGGAAGACACAGACACCAATTCCATGAGCGGATATCCGTGGATCACAAAAATTCCAATTTTGAAGTATCTCTTCGGGCAAGAAACCAAGGAGCGACAGCAAAGTGAAATCGTCTTCGCTATCACTCCGCACATCATCCGTGGTGGTGAGGTCACTGACGAAAACCTCAAGATGGTCGACGTCGGCTCCGCAAACTCCACCACCTATCGCAGAGATGAATCAAATGTGGACGGTGTGAAATCCGCACCGGCCCAAGGCGAGCAGCAACAGGCTGAGAAGCCGGCTTCAGTCCCTCCCCCGGCAAAAATGCAGACCCCGCCCGCTCCAAAAGCTTCCGTGCAGCCAACTGCCGAAAGCATGGAGCGGGTGAGGCCCGCATTGCCTCAACCCGCTGAGGCTTCAAAGCCTGTTGGCATCGTCAAGCCCGCTCTGGGTAGTGCGTAGCACATTCAATCTCCGCGATCGCCAGCCCTCGCTCAACACCTGCACAAGCAATTCAAGTTGCGTAAATCGGTGTAGGGCTGGCATACTCCTCCAAGAGCGGTCCATTCCGCCAGGAAACGTCAGAATCGTCATTTCGCGCAGCCACAATCCCAGCGCGATTGAGAGTCTTCCCGGTTCCCTTCCCTGCCTTGACTCCGACGCTGCAAGCAATTGATAGCGGCTAGGCGCAATGAGGTTGTGTGAATGGGCAAAGCAGAGACTTCAGTTTCTCCGCGCGTTAGAAATGAATATCGGCGTGCGGCTCTCTTCAATCGCCGCTTCTCTTTCCTTCGGCGGAATCACGCTTGCTGGCTCGCGCTTTGCCTCACCTGCACCTTACTTGGCGTTGCCAATGCGCAGATCTCGCCCGGCCCGCTTGCACGCGCCCATAGCACTCTTGGCGGCGACTCAAATTGTGTAAAATGCCACGAGGTCTCCACTCGTTCGCCCAGCTTCCGATGCGTTGAATGTCATCGCGAAATCGCCAGCGAATTGCAGCTCAACAAGGGCCTGCATGCCACCTTCCCGCGCTCAGGCCCGGCCGGCGCTGCCTGTGTTAAATGCCACTCTGATCACAATGGAGAAAACTTCGCCCTTGTGCATTGGGACCCGGCGCCAAGGAGCTTTGACCATTCAAAGACAGGGTATACGCTCAATGGCAAGCACGTCGGCGTGGGCTGCCGCGCCTGCCACAGTGCCCCGCATATCGCTCCATCGGCGCGATCGCTGCTCTCATCAAAAGATCTCAGCCGTACCTGGCTCGGGCTTTCCTCCAGTTGCATCACCTGTCACGAAGACAAGCATCAAGGCCGCCTTGGACCCTCCTGTTCCCAATGCCACTCCACCGTTGACTGGAAGGCTGCCAAAATCGACCAGCAGCATTTCGATCACTCCAAGACCCGCTACCCACTCACCGGCGCGCATCGCAACACTGCCTGTCAGAAATGCCACACTGCAGGCTTCAATGGCGAGCCACGCTATGCGGGAATTCAGTTCTCAAAATGCTCTGACTGCCACACCGATCCGCACAAGGCAGAGTTCAGTCAGGGATGCGATTCCTGCCACACCACTTCCACCTGGAAGCGATCTTCATTTACCTCGACCTTTGATCACTCAAAAACACACTACCCGCTGATGGGTAAGCACCTCCAGGTGCCCTGCCTTGTATGCCACAAGACCGCGGATTTCAAAGCCCCACTCTCCTTTGCAAATTGCACTGACTGCCACAAACCCGATCCGCACAGCGGTCAATTCACCAGCCGTGCTGACGCCGGGCGCTGCGAAAGTTGCCACACTGTCACCGGCTGGAGCCCGTCCACATTCACCGCTGCCGAGCACTCCAGAACCGGCTTCCCTCTTGTCACTCCTCACGCAAAGGTCAAATGCGCTGAGTGCCACGCCCCGGCTGGAAAAGCTACACGCTACAAAGTCAGCTTTGCGCTATGCGTGGATTGCCACACGGACGCGCACGAGAGACAGTTCATTGCTGATCCGTGGCGCAACCGTTGCGAGCTATGCCATAAGGGTGCGACTTTTAAGACCTCAAGCTACACGCTGGTCAATCACCAAAAGTCCACCTTCCCCCTCACTGGAGCGCACCAGGCCATAGCTTGCAACGAGTGTCATAAACCTCCTGCCAACTCGAAGAGCGCGCTCTACCACTTCAGCAAGCTTGATTGCACAACTTGTCATCAGGATATTCATAAAGGTGAATTCGCGCAGCGAATGACTACGCTCAATTCCAGCGGAAAGCCAGTCGGATGCGAGGCATGCCACTCAACCAAAGCCTGGGCTGATGTATCCAAATTCGACCATGCCAACACCCGCTTTGCCCTCGTGGGGTCGCATCGCGCCGTGGCCTGCGCCGATTGCCACAAGCCGCCGAACATGGAGATGACACTACTCCACGTCAACTTCGCAAGCGCCCCAACGGCATGCGCGGAGTGCCACCAGAATCCTCATGCGGATCAGTTCGGCTCGCAAGCTGGCGATTGCGCGTCATGCCACAACATCAACAAATGGAAACCATCGCTCTTCGATCACGAGAGAACCGAGTTTTCCTTGAAGGGTGGCCATCAGGATGTTGCATGCTCAGCCTGCCACACCCTCAAGAGGTCCGTGGACGGTTCCCTCGTGCTCTTCTACAAGCCCACCCCCAAAGCATGCTCGGAATGTCATGGAAATGCTGTACCCGCGATCAAGCAGACCCACTCGGCTGTCGGCAAACCAGCTTCAGCAAAGGCCTTATGGACAAGTTGATTTTCTGGGTAGACCAGATGTTGCAAGTGTTGTAAGCTGAGTTTCATGGATCACTGGTGATTTCGATCACCATGCGGTTCTTAGCCCGTCCAATTAGAAAGTATTTTTACCTTTGTGATTTTGCCTTGTAAATTTAAGACCCTCGGAACCGCGGTCTGCTCATAAAGAACCGCTTGAATAAGCCATCGGCCAGCAATTTTGTTCTTGCGCTGCGCAGGGTGCTTCCGGAGTGTAAGGCTGAACCAACCAGTAAGTGAAAATTCGCTTCCCGCTGGAATTTGTGAATTTGCTTTAGCAAATCACTGGATTCGTCAGATCGCGGGGTGTGCATATGCTTTCAGTCCGCGGGGCGCAAATTGTCCCTGCCCTGCGGCTTTTTGGGCACTTGGGTTTGCGCGGAGTCGTTCGCGCATGCAGCGCGGAGTTGCATCCACGCCGCATGCGCTGCCCTCAAGCGCGTGGAGAGAATCATGCACCGGAGTCGCTGGCTTCTGACGATCAGCTTCGCGGTAATGCCGCTTCTATTGGGAATGGCGTCACAACAGACGCCAACCGATACGCGGCCAAGTGTGGGTGGCCCTCAAGCCAAGGTCACCAATCCGCACGGCCCCATCGCTACGCCCTGCCAGGACTGTCATACTTACACCAGTTGGAAGCCCATCCGGTCTAACCCAGAATTCAATCACGACCAGACACGCTATCCACTGCGCAGCATGCATCAGAAGGTAGCCTGCACGCAGTGCCATACAAAGCTTGTCTTCAAAAATGTCAGCACGGGCTGTGCGGATTGCCATGCCGATATTCATCGCCGCCAGTTCGGCGCAAACTGCGAAAGCTGCCACACAGTGAAAGGTTGGAATGTTTCGCTGGATGCAATCAATAAGCATGACAATCGCTTTCCTCTCGTAGGTGCCCATGCGTTGGTTGAGTGCAACGAGTGCCACAAGGGCGCGGCCAGTGGCCAGTTTCAAGGCCTCTCGACGGCATGTTACTCCTGCCATCAAAAAGACTTTCAAACTCCGGTCATTAACCACATCGCGAGCAACTTTCCCACCACCTGCCAATCCTGCCACACCATGGATACCTGGATGGGCGCTCGGTTTGACCACTTGAAATACACCGGCTACGCGCTCACCGGCATGCACGCCACATTGCCCTGCACTTCATGCCACGTAAACAACGTGTTCGCAGGCACGCCGTCTGCCTGCTATAACTGCCACACCAGCGATTTCATAGGCAGCAATAACCCGTCCCACACCCAGCTTGGGCTGCCCCATGACTGCGGCATTTGCCACTCCACCAATGACTGGAACAATGCCAAGTTTGATCACACACTCTACGCAAACTATCCATTAACCGGTATGCATGCCAGCGTAACCTGCGCACAATGCCACGCAAACAATAATTTCGAATCCACACCGACGGCCTGCTACTCTTGCCATCAAAAAGACTTCACCGGCGCAACCACTCCCAACCACGTCTCTTCCGGATTTCCAACAGACTGCTCGCTCTGCCACACTACCAACGGTTGGAGCCCGTCCTCCTTCAATCACTCCGTGGGTGCCTTCCCCCTCACCGGTGCGCACACTAACGTTGCCTGCGCACAGTGCCACGTTAATAGCAACTACACAACCCTGCCTACTGATTGCTACTCATGCCACAAGGCAGACTACACCGGAACCAACAGCCCGCCACATGCTGCCGTAGGCTTCCCCACCACCTGCGCCAATTGCCACAGCACCACCAACTGGACCAGTGCTGCATTTGATCACAACACCACGCCGTTCCCCTTGACCGGAGCACACGCAACCGTCCCGTGCGCTCAATGCCACGTCAATAACAACTACACAACTCTGCCTACTGATTGCTACTCTTGCCACAAGGCAGACTACACCGGAGCCACCAGCCCCCCCCATGCCACCGTCGGCTTCCCAACCACCTGCGCAACATGCCACAGCACCACTGCATGGACCGGTGCCGCATTCGATCACAACACCACGTCGTTCCCCTTGACCGGAGCGCACGCCACCCTCACGTGCGCTCAGTGCCACGTCAATAACAACTACACAACTCTGCCTACTGACTGTTACTCCTGCCACAAGGCGGACTACACTGGAGCAACGAATCCGCCCCACGTAGCTTCCGGATTCCCTACCACCTGCGCAACTTGCCACAACACCACCGCGTGGACAGCCGCCACCTTCAATCACAACAACACCGCGTTCCCGCTCACTGGCGCGCACGTTACTGTCGCCTGCGCGCAGTGCCACACCAACAACAACTACACAACTCTCCCCACAGCATGCTACGGGTGTCACCAGGCAGATTTCGTAGCAACCAACAATCCCGCCCATGTAGCGTCCGGCTTCCCAACCGACTGCACTCTATGCCATTCCACCGCCAACTGGACTTCGTCCACCTTCAACCATGCTTCCGTGTTCCCGCTCACCGGCGCACACGCAACCGTTGCTTGCGCTCAGTGCCACACCAACAACAACTACACAACACTGCCTACCGACTGTTACTCCTGCCACAAGGCGGACTTCACTGGAACAAACAGTCCCCCGCATGTTGCGGTTGGCTTCCCAACCACTTGTGCCACTTGCCACTCAACAACCAATTGGAGCGGCGCTACCTTCGATCACAACACCACCTCGTTCCCGTTGACCGGCGCACACGTCACTGTCACCTGTGCGCAATGCCACACCAACAACAATTACTTGACCCTCCCTACAGCCTGCTATGGCTGCCATCAGACGGATTTCACTGGCACCAAGAATCCGGCCCACGTCGCCGCCGGTTTCCCCACTGACTGCACATTATGCCACTCCACCTCCAACTGGACTTCGTCTACCTTCAATCACGCCACCGTCTTCCCGCTCACCGGCGCACACGCAACCGTTGCATGCGCTCAATGCCACACCAACAACAACTACACAACACTGCCCACGGCATGCTACGGGTGCCACCAGGCTGACTTCACTGGCACCACGAATCCAGGTCACGTTGCGGCGGCTTTCCCAACCACATGCGACACGTGCCACAACACCGCTAACTGGACCACCGTCACCTTCAATCACACCGTATATGCCAACTACGCGCTTACCGGAGCTCATGCGACCGTCGCGTGTGCCCAATGCCACACCAACAACAACTACACATCTACGCCAACAGCCTGCTACTCCTGCCATCAAGCCGACTTCACGGGAACTACGAATCCAAACCACGTCACCTCCGGCTTCCCCACGGATTGCTCCATCTGCCACTCCACGACGAACTGGACTTCCTCTTCCTTCAATCACGCCACCACGGCATTCCCGCTTACCGGTGCGCATACAACTGTTGCCTGCGCTGCCTGCCATGTGAACAACAACTACACCACGCTCCCCACGGCCTGCTACGGCTGCCACCAGGCCGACTGGACCGGAACCACTGACCCCGCGCACTCTGCCGCGGGCTTCCCTACAACCTGCCAAACATGCCACACCACCACGGCTTGGACTGGAGCCACCTTCAACCACAACAGCACTCCGTTCCCGCTTACCGGCGCGCACACCACCGTCGATTGCATCAAATGCCACATCAACAATGTCTTCGCGGGCACCCCCACGGATTGCTACTCCTGCCACAAGGCAGACTTCATTGGAACCACAAATCCCAACCACGTTACAGCTGGATGGCCCACTACCTGCGCCACCTGCCACACCACAACCGCCTGGCTGCCTGCTACTCTGCCCGCCAGTTACCACACCTTCTTCCCCCTCAACCACGGCAATGCAAATGGGGTTTGCACCTCCTGTCACACCAACTCAGCGGATTACTCTGTGTTCACTTGCACTAGTTGCCATGGCGGAAACAACGCGGCTAACTTCCAGCACCCCAAAGTGAACGGCTATGTGTACAACAGTGTCAACTGCTACGCATGCCACAAAAATGGCTCGTCAGGATAACTCCGGATGCGAGGTCACATCTTTTATCTTGTTCTTCTGCTCCCCATGGTCGGCGTGGCGCAAACGCCCCAGGCATCGCCTGTCGCGCCCGTCCAGGCGGTTCCTGCCCCAACTGCGGCAGCCCCTGCCCGTACTGACTTTCATGTCCGCTATGTCAGCGGGCCAAACATTTACATTGACGGCGGCCGAAGCTCTGGGCTCACCGAAGGCACAACTCTGGTCCTCAAGCAGGACCCCACAAAGCCGGAAGACAATGCCGCCCTCGAGCCCGGCGTCATAGCCCGGCTGACCGTTGTATCGGTTGCTTCCACATCGGCAGTCTGCCAGATAGATGCCACAAAGCGCGACCTCGCCGTCGATGACATAGTCTCGCTGCCAGACTCCGAGATCGAGAAGCTCGTCGAAAAGAACACACTCGGCAATACCCGCAGGTACCCGATGGTCGTCACTTTCAGCGAGGGCGATCCACTCGAAGAAGAAGTTCGAGACGCAATTCCGCGCCCTCCGCTCCCTGAGGTAAATCAAGCCCGCGGAAGAATCGGGTTCGATATGAGCACTATCCGCCAACTTGGACAAGGCGGAAGCACCTCCACTGAATACGGCATGATAGTGCGTGCCGACTTTACGCGCATCTTCGGCACTCATTGGAATCTCAACGGCTACTGGCGCGGAAATCGCCAGTCATCTTCTGCCCCGTCCCAACCCACCTTGCAAGACACCATCAATCGAACCTATTTAATGAGCCTTACTTATATCAATCCAAACTCCCACTGGACTGCCGGTGCCGGGCGGCTTTACCTTCCCTGGGCCAGCAGCCTTGAAACCATCGACGGCGGATATGTCGGGCGGCAATTCTCTTCCAACTCCGTTACAGGTTTCTTCTTCGGCTCCACTCCTGACCCCACATCGTGGAGTTACAACCCAAAGGGCAAGATCGGCGGCTCGTTCTTCAATATGCACGGTGGCAGCTTTGAAACCTTACACTACTCTTCAACCGCGGGCGTTGGCGTCAACTTGCTAGGATGGGCCGTGAACCGCCCCTTTGTCTTCACTGAGAATGACTTTTCATACAAACGCTACTTTTCGCTCTACCACTCCATGCAGGTTGATAAGCCCACCGCCAATCCCTCCATGCAGGCAATCGGGGTTGGAATCGGCCAGAGCCTGCTTTCTCTGCGCGTTCAGGTTCACCCCCGCGTGACGCTCGACCTCACCCACACATACTTCCGCGACGTGCCTACCTACGACCTGACCCTTGTCGGAACTGGCCTGCTCGACAAATATCTCTTTCAGGGCCTCAACGGAGGAGCGCGCATTCAGTTCCCCTATCGTCTCGTCGGATATTTCAGCCTCGGAAAGAGCAGCGATTCCAGCGACCCGAAAAGTTCCTTGAATACGCTCTACGGCCTCACCATGACAAACATCAGCAAGACCGGTCTCCAGGCCGATGTACGCTTTTCAAAATTCGATAGCGCCTTTGCTGCGGGAAACTACCGCTCCATCTCCCTCACCAGGGACCTCGGAGACCGCCTTCGCCTCAACCTGCAAAGCGGGCAGTATATCTACAACTCCACCCTGGCTGCAAACAGCAGTTCCTACTTTGTGAACGTCCTGTTTGATACCAATCTCGGATCCAGGTACTTCCTCCAGAGCGCATTCACCACGCAGCGCGGAGGAACCATGAACTACAACCAATGGACCACAACCCTCGGTTACAGGTTTGACAACCGCGCTGCCGTAAAAAGGAGAACAGCACATGCCAAACAGCCATAAGTCGTACTGGTTTCTTTCAGGACTTTTCTTGATAATGCCCATGGCTCTTGCTGCCGGCCCGGAGTCGCCTGCACCAACTGCTGCCGATCTTGCGGCCCGCCAGATAACCTCCTATCTTGCCAGGCTCGCAGACCTCCACTGCACAGAGACTGTTACCCAGGAGAAACTCACTGGGAATGGCCACGTTGAGGCAGCCGAACACGCACGCTATGACTACCTCGTTATGATCAATGGAAGCGGCGACGACTTCCAGTTGAATGAGTCGCGCATCGAGTCCTCCGCTTCCCGCCACAAGCCACTCCCCATGCTCGTCACCAATGGCTTCTCAACCGTGCTGCTGGTTTTTCATCCTTACTACCGCGACAGTTTTACTTTCACGAGCGGCGCTGCGGAAATGGTCAATGGAAAGCCCGCCATCCCCATTCACTTCTCGCATATCTCTGGCCGTCGCAGCCTGGCCGCCCTTGCGCTTCGCGGCCGCGAGTACCCGCTCGACCTGCAAGGCACCGCATGGCTCGACAAGCAGTCCGGAGAGGTCGTCAAAATGGATGCCGCGCTGCTCCATGACATGAGCGATGTCGGCTTGCGGTCCCTCACAATTCACGTCGAATATAAACCCGCCAAACTCACAGGAGACCTTGCGGACTTGGCTCTGCCTGCCGTGGCTGTCGTCGATGTAACCACACCTCGTCAGCACTGGCGCAATACCCATGTCTTCGAGAGCTACAAGAGCTTCTCAACCGACGCGGAACAGGATTCGAACGTCAGGATTCACGCAGAGAATGCCGTGCCTTCCAGCAGCGATACTGCAGCGGTCGTTCGTAACAACTCGCAGGAGACTCAATAACTATGGCCCTCCTTCAAAGCCCTGCTCCCGCCCCGGCCGCAATGCGCAATCGCGTACCGGCGGCACGTAAAACCAGGAATAAGGAACTCGGCCATCGCATTCGCGTCTGCATCGCGGCAGCCCTGTCCATGCTTCTGCTGGCCTCCATCGGCATCTATGGCGCCAGCTACTATTTGCTCCCGCTCGATCAGCGGCCTTTCTCTGACAAGCACCAGTTGCTCAGGCCCAGCGGAAGCATCGGCATCAAGCTCGGCGTTCTGGGTACTGTCTTGTTTTTCATCATCTTCCTATATGCCCTGCGCAAGGTAATCCCTTGGCTGGGCCGATTCGGCACCGCGCGTCACTGGATGGACTTTCACGTAATAGCCGGCATCACTGCCCCCATCCTCATCGCGTTTCACGCTTCTTTCAAGTTTCAAGGCATTGCCGGATTCGCCTTCTGGATCATGGTCGCTGTTGCCATCAGCGGCTTCATCGGTCGCTATCTCTATGCGCAGATCCCTCGCTCGCTCAACGCCGCTGAGTTGTCACTTAATGAACTGCAGTTGACCGAGCGCGAGCTTTCTGAGGCCCTCTTTGGCCAATCTGTCTACTCCCATCAGCAATTGAAGCGCGTGCTCAATGTACCCACCGCCGAACACATCCGAAGGATAGGCCCCTTGCTTGCGATCGCGGAGATGATCGCGTTCGATGTGCGCTTTCCGTTTCAGGTCGCCGCCCTGCGCCGCGCCTCTTCCGGTTTCGGGGCCAGGCTCCGCTCTGCTGGCGGATTGTTCTCAAGCGGAAATTCTGAGATTGAAGATGTAATTCGTCTGGTGCGCCAAAAAGCCTCCCTCTCGAAACGCGTTGTCTTCCTCAATCAATCGCAGCGCATCTTTCATCTTTGGCACGTGATTCATCGCCCTTTCAGTTACGCCTTTGCCGTCCTTGCCATCTTTCATATTGTGGTTGCTACAGGCTTGGGATTTATGGGTTTGGTGATCAGGTAATTGATGGATACTCTTCTCACATGGCTGGTTGCCGTCGCAGTTCTGGCGTTCTTCTTTCTTCGCTATTGGCGCGCGCACAAGCTTGATGAAGCTCGCGCGCGCGCCTCCGCGGATCGTGGTGCCATGTTCTCCGATGGCCCTAAAGCGCAACACCCCAGTATCTCCGCGGACCATTGCATTGGCTGCGGAGCCTGTGTCACCGTCTGCCCGGAAGGCGACGTACTCGCTCTCGTCAACGGTAAAGCTACCATCATCAACGGTCACAAATGTATTGGCCATGGCCTCTGCGCTGAGGAGTGCCCGGTGGGCGCCATCACCATGGTCATGGCAAAGCCCAGCTCGGGCGCGGATACTCCAGTCATCAGCGAGGAGTACGAAACAAGTGTTGAGAACCTCTACATTGCTGGCGAATTAGGCGGCCTCGCTCTCATCAAGAATGCCGTTAACCAGGGCAGAGACGTCATGGACGTAATTGCGGCACGTATCGCCCATGCCGAGCCCTCTGCTGAGAGTGATGTATTCGATGTAGTAATCGTAGGTGCGGGGCCAGCCGGCATCAGCGCCTCTCTCAGGGCCGCTGAGCATGGACTCAAGGCCCTCACCCTCGAGCGTGAAGCGATAGGCGGCACTGTCTCCAAATACCCAAGGCAAAAGCTCGTCATGACCAGTCCAGTTGAGTTCCCCTTGCATGGGCGCTTCACCAAGACCACTCTTTCCAAGGAGGACCTGCTCGCATTCTGGCAGAAAGTCATGCAGCGCACTGATCTCAACATCCATACCTGCGAAGCTGTTGAGGCGGTCTCCAAAGGGGCTGACGGCCTGTTCTGCATACGCACTGCGAAATGCGAATATCGCTCCCGGGCTGCGGTGCTTTCTCTGGGACGCGCAGGCACCCCGCGCAAGCTTGGCGTCAAGGGTGAAGATCTCCCGCACGTCCTCTACCGGCTCATCGAGGCTGACCATTACACCAGCAACAACATCCTCATCGTAGGCGGCGGAGACAGCGCCGTCGAAGCCGCAATGGGTCTCGCCCATCAGGCCGGCAACAAGGTTACACTCTCCTATCGCAAAAGTGAGTTCAGCCGGCTCAAAGACCGCAACTCAAAGCGAATTCAGGAGCATATCGATTCGCGCAAAATTGACGTCCTCTTCAACTCCATGCCAACCGAGTTCCGCGAGGGTAGCGTAACAATCGAGGTAAACGGCGATATGCGCGATCTGCCCAATGATTTTGTTTGGATCTTCGCCGGCGGAACTCCGCCATCGGAATTCCTTAAGGCCGCCGGCATCGCGTTCGGCTCTGCCAGCACAGAGGACCGCCCCGAGTTGCAGGCGGTTGGCTAGAGCACTGACTGCTTCCCGTCAGATTCAGATGTTTCTGTATTGCTGGCAAACTTGACTCAGGGCAAAGTAAATCAAACGTCTGTGATGTGAAATTAGTATCGGCAAGCTGAAGGATCGTTTACCCACTGAAAGCGCCTGGCGGATCAACCTTGAAGAATGGCCTCCTCTCGTTGCCCTGTGGTATGCAAAGCAGAAGCAAGGTTTGGTGGCTTCGGGCTGCGCTTCCAATTCGATGTCCCCTGGGGGGCCTGACTTCGAAATGCCGGCCAAGTCTCTCTGCAAGCATTCTTGATGTTCGAGAACAGATTTACCGGAATGGATCTTCGCTCTCCGGTTTGCACGAGACTTTCTTGGAGCTTCCATGGCAGCCTTCGGCAGTTTCGCATTGCTTATCGCGTTGGCGCTGGCCGCATACAATCTGCTGGCTGGGTCGGTGGCATTGCGCCTCATCGCAACCAGCCAATCTGCATTCATCTCGCCGGATCGGCTTGCGGATACTGCGCGACGAGCAGGGATTGCTGGCTTTGTAGCCATCACCGCGGCCGCATTTGCGCTCATTTGGTCTGTCTTTACAAATGATTTCTCAATCACTTACATCCTTGAGCATTCCAACCGCGCCCTGCCCGCGTCGTACAAATTTTCTGCCCTATGGAGCGGCCAGGAGGGCTCACTGCTCCTCTGGGCTTGGTTGCTCGCCACCTATGGCTTCGTTCTCAGGCTGACCCACAAGTTCGACGTAAAGCTCTATGCCTACGCTGGCACCATCCTCGCCGGTATCCAGCTCTTCTTCCTCCTTATTCTCAACTTCGCCGCGCCGCCGTTCGCTCTCTATGGCGGCTCCATCCCTCAGGACGGAAATGGCCTCAATCCCCTCCTCCAATATCCCGAGATGGTGATTCATCCCCCCATGCTTTATCTGGGATACGTTGGCTTCTCCGTCCCCTTCGCCTTCGCGCTCGGCGCGCTCATGATGCGCTACCCCGGCGAAAAATGGATCAGGATTACCCGCGGCTGGACGATGGTCACTTGGCTCTTTCTCACCTGCGGCATCTTCCTTGGCATGCACTGGGCATACGCCGTGCTCGGCTGGGGAGGCTACTGGGGCTGGGACCCGGTTGAGAACGCCAGCTTCATGCCATGGCTCACCGGCACCGCCTTTCTGCACTCCGTCATGATGCAAGAGAAGAGAGGAATGTTGAAGAGTTGGAACGTGTGGCTCATCTTCGCCACATTTCTGCTCACCATGTTGGGTACCTTGCTCACCCGTGCAGGACTAGTCAGTTCCGTCCATGCCTTCGCGCAGTCATCCATCGGGACATGGTTCGTTGTATTTATGGCTTTCGTGCTCGCCGTCTGCATCTTTACCTATGTATTGCAGCGCAGCCACCTCAAGGGTGAACACCGGTTGGAGTCGTTGATAAGCCGCGAGTCCAGCTTCCTGTTCAATAATCTGGTCCTGCTCACCGCCTGCTTCGTCATTCTCTGGGGAACACTCTTCCCCATCCTCAGCGAATACGTAGTCGGGAATAAGGTCACAGTCGGCGCGCCTTTCTACAACCGCGTCGCCATTCCCATTGGGCTCTTTCTGCTCTTCCTCACCGGTGTGGGGCCTCTGCTGCCCTGGCGCGCCACCTCCTTCAAAAGTGTCCAGCGCAACTTCGTGCTGCCTGTACTGGTTCTTTGGAGCGTCGTAATTCTGTGCCTCGCATTTGGGTTGTGGCCGTGGGTTGATGGTGCCTTCTCAAGCGGAAACTTCTACGCTCTGATTGCTGTCGCGCTGTCTGCGTCCGTGTTCACCGCCATCCTCTCGGAGTTCCTGCGCGGCGCCGCCGTCATTCGCCGCCAGACCGGGCGCAACTTGTTCCTGGCCGCCCTGCTGCTGACGCACAGAAACACCCGCCGTTACGGCGGCTATATCATCCATATCGGCATCGTCGTCATCGTCATTGGACTCGCTGGCTCAGCCTTCAACCGAAATGTTGAAAGCGAGCTCGCCCTTCACGACAACATGGTCATCGGTCCCTACTTGTTAAAGTGCGTCGGCTTCACCCAGGACTCGAACCTCAACTACAGCTCGGAATACGCTTTGCTCGATGTATACCGGAACGGCAAAAAGCTCTTCCAGATGACACCGGAAAAACGCGCCTACTTGGCCAGCGGTCAGCCCCAGACCATGGTGGCGATTCACTCAGTGCCCAGTTGGGATTTGTATGTCGTTTACGAAGGCACAAACCCCTCTACCGGCCATCCCATCATCAAGGCCTTTCTCAATCCGCTCGTTGGATGGATCTGGGCCGGAGTACTCCTGATTGTCTTTGGTACTGTCGTCGCGCTCGTTCCCAACCTGAGCCCCGCCACTGCCAGCCTGCGAGTCCCGGCTCCCTCGCCCACAAAGCCGGCCCTCAGGGGTGGATACCTATGAGCACCCACATGTCTCCGAGACCTTGCTTCAGGGCAGCGCAGGCGCTGGCGCTGGTTGTTGCCCTCTGCTTCTCGCTCGGCGCAACCAACTCGAGCGCTCGCTTCAGCAGTCTCAACCATCGGCTGATGTGCGCCTGCGGATGCGCGGAGTTGCTCGGAGAATGCAACCACGTCGGCTGCCAGTCCTCCAGCCAGGAGTTGGATGAACTCAGCGCCGCCATCGACGCAGGCAAAGGCGACAAGGATATCCTGTCCTCCTTCTCTGCCAAATACGGGGCAACTGTTCTCGCCGCTCCCACTACTGAAGGCTTTGACCTGTTGGCTTGGATTGCGCCCTTCGCTGTCTTCGCGGCTGCCCTGCTCGGCACTGTCCTTCTTGTTCGACGCTGGTCGGCAGCCGACCCCCGCAACTCTCTCCCCCCAAGTGACCTTGTAACTGAAGATCTTCGCAAGCAAATTCGCCGGGAGACCGGCAACAATGGAGGCGTTTAAACCATGACCTACCTGCAAGGTGAATTGGCCGGTACCCTGTTGGGATTGTTGCTCTTTGTTTACACCTTCTGGCCGGAAAACGTCTTTGCCAGCCAGTATGAGAAATCTCGTCTGGAATATCTCTTGGAGCGCAAGGACCAACTCTTTGAAAACCTGCGCGACCTCAACTTTGAGTACTTCGCCGGAAAGTACACAGAAGAAGACTTCCTCGCCCTGCGAGCGCAGCTAGAAGACGAGGCAGCGCATCTCATGGGAGAAATCGTGGATCTGCAAAGGAATGCTTGAATCAGCCCCCTGAAGTCAGTTGCTCGCGGCTACTCCTCCTCGCTCTAGCCATACCGGGTCCCTGGCCATTACATGATCTATCAAAACAACCGCTACGCATCCAAAGGATATTTCGATGAGAATCAAATGGCCCTGGAACTTCTCCAACTCGGCTCCCTTCGGTCTGCTGCTTTTGGCAGCTGTCGCCCACGCTGCTTCCATTACCGGCACAGTCACCAATAAGACCAACGGCAAGCCCTCGGCAGGGGACACTGTTGTGCTGGTCGACGTTCAAGCGGGCATGACGGATGCCGCAACCGCAACCACGGATGCCCGTGGGCATTATTCGCTCCAGTCGCCCGGCGGCGGTGTTTTCCTTATCCGCGTCAATCACCAAGGCGGAACTTACTTCATCGCAGCGCCTCAGGGAGGTGGCTCCGGCGATGTCTCGGTTTACGATGTCGCAACAAAAGTCGATGGCATCGCCATTGACGCAGACATGATCCTCGCTGAAGCTGCAGGTGGCATGGCCCGCGTGCAAGAGCGTTACCTCGTGCGTAACACCAGCCTACCTCCCAGGGCGCAGTTCAGCGCCAACACGTTTGAGTTCGTGCTCCCGCCCGATGCGGTCCTCGATGGCGCTGCGGCCACGCGCCCTGGTGGCATGGCAACCAACACGCGCCCCGTTCCGCTCAAGCAAAAAGGGCACTTCACAATCAACATCCCCATTCAGCCTAACCTCGGCGAAAAGGAGACGTTGTTCGAATTGCAATATCACATCTCCTACAACGGCAAATACACCTTCACGCCCCAGCTGCAAATGCCTGCTGATAACCTCGTCATCTACGTCCCAGACGGCATGACCTTCAGTGCCGCCGGCGGAGCAGATTTTCAGCCCACGCAAGAGGACCCCCGCGTCCAGACATTTGTTGCCAAAAATATCCACCCCGGCCAAAGCATAAAGTTCACTCTCTCCGGCGAGGGGCAAATGCCCCGCGATTCCCGGCCTGCCGCTGGAGCGCCCGCAGCTGGCATGGGAGACGCCGCAAGTGCTGGCAATCGCCCTGGAGGCGGCATCGGTAATCCCATCGGCACTCCCGACCCCCTCAGTAATTTCAAGGGATGGATCATCGGCGTCATGGCCCTGCTCCTCGTTATTGCTGCAGCGTTCATGCTCCGCAAGCAAAGCGTGCCGGTTGCAGAATCAACCTCTCTATCGCCGGAACAGGAGGAGCCGCACAGGTCCAGGCCCTTCCCTGTCGCTGCGCATTCAGTCGCACCCATGGCCAGTCACGCAGCCGCACCGGCTACCAACCATTCCACTCTGCTCGATAGCCTCAAGGACGAACTCTTCGACCTCGAGCGCGAAAAGATCAACGGCACAATCTCGCTGGAAGACTACAGTGAGGCCAAGGCTGGACTTGAAGCTGTCTTGAGAAGAGCGCTCAAGCGCGGTTGAATCAACCTGCAACATCGCACCGATTGGGGCCGGGAATAGCAAGCACTCAACAACCGCTCTTTTCGGTACGCTTGACACCGCCTACTCACTCTGTGTGCCCCATTCCCTTCCCGCACTTTGTGAGAAAGAATTTGCGCGCAAATCACAAGCGAGTGTCCTGCCTCTGAAATTCACGACAAAACAGAGACTGTCATTCTGAATAGGACCCCAAACGCTTTTCAGTTCGGGGGTGGTGAGCGAAAATCTGCTTTTGATCCTTCGCCCGTTTTAGAAAATACATCTGTGACAGGACACTAGGCCAAAATCAAAACTTCAAATCCAGCGCTAGCGGATTCACAAGCCGCACCCCGTCAAAGCCATCCGGTTGCAACTTCGCCTTGTGCGGCATGCAATGCAGTCTCGACTGCAATGGTTTTGCATAGGACCGTGTCACGTGCATCCGGTCCATAACGATATAGCGCGTACGAAAGCCGCCAAAGGTCTGGGGAAGCTGGGCAGAGAGCAGCTTGCGGTCTACATAGATTACCAACGCCGCATCCTTCGGATTGTCCAGGCTTTCACCCACGCCGATTCCAAAGAACCATGGGTTTTGCTTCATCAAATCAGGTGCATGGTGTTGCTTGAACGCCAGCGCAGGTTCCAGCGCCCCCGCCTGCAGACTGCTGCCGGGATTAGTTGGAGACGCAACTCCTGCGCCAGCCGCGCGGCCATCGCTCACTACCACTTGAGTCCGCACATCGCCCACAGTTGCGGGCACATGGACGGCTGCACTGCTGTCAACATACACAAGGATCGCCGCTTCACCTGGATGGTCATTGCTCTTCCCGCTTGCAACTCCCAGTATCCCTGCTGCTGGATTTACCAGCGCTCGCGCTGCTCCAAGTGCCTGCTCGGCGCGCGCAACCTCCGCATCGCTAAGGGTGCGCGCCTGCGCCTCGCTCACTGTGTTGTCGCCATAACTCAGGCAGCTCACCGCATGGTCGGCGGTCCCGGCAAACGTATAGGTCGCTCCACCTGCCAATTGCGTATTGAGTTCGTTCAGCACCTCGGGCGCGGGATTCGCGACTGCCTGGCTCACACCCAAGCCATCTGTACCCCCTGCAAAGAACAAGCCCACCGGTTCCGCGTTGTTCGTGTCTACCACCAGTGAGCCGGAGTCGCCCGCGTCGCTGAAGCCGTTGCCGCTGATCGCTATTTGGTCCTTGAACATCCTGCTCAAATAGGGTTCGGTCTCGGCGCAATCCGTAAAGTAATCCACGTAGACATCCACGTTGGTCGCTGATACTTCAGCGCATGTCTGCCCTGTCGTGCGCCCGCTCTTCGCCACTCTCATCTGCAACCATGCCGCTTCGCCCTTGCCACCGGTCGATGAAATGCCGGGAGGCGCTGCCGCCAGCGTGCCATCCGGCATTTTCGCTCCCAACTCTAGAATGCTTCCCGTTGAATCCACCGTGCCTGACACAACACGCGCAATCGCCGCGTCCACATTAGTCGCGCTTGAGTTCAGCGGAAGCCACCCCGAAAGAGTCCCCACCGCCGCAGTGCCCGGACCATCCCCATCCGGAACGCAGTTATTGTCGATAAGTCCCGGCTGGATGATCGTATCGCCCACATTCCCTTGGTCGCTCCGTGCCAATACATGATTGTTGCTCAGCAGGTACTCCTTGTTATCTGAGCCTTTCAGCAGCGCCCCCAGCGTCCCGCTGCAACAGTCGACTATTTGATTCTTTGAGCTGTCGAAGTCGTTGTTGTTCCCGCCTGAGCTTCCCAGTTGCATCGGGGTCAATGACTTCGCCTGGTGCATCAACGGACTGCTTGATACTCCTGCCGTGTTCAACAAAACAACCATTGAAGTCCTGCTCGACGATGCGCCCACCGTCGCCCTAACATACGTCACGCCCGTGCTTGCCACCGAGCCTGGCGCGTTGTAAGTCACCGTGCATGACGTAAACACATCTTTGCTGCGCTTGCAGCTTGTGCCGCTCAGTGTCCCCAGCCCGCTGCTTGTTCCGCCAATTGCATTCCATACATCAAAATTGATGCCCGTGCTTCCCCCTGCTTCGGCAAGATAGCCCGTGATCTTCACAGCTCCATTCACCCCTAAGGCAACATTCTCCGGGGTAAGCGGCTGCAGAAATCCTGGCATCACGGTTAGTACTGAACTCGCCTTGATGTTAGGGTTTGATTCCAGGGTGGCCGTGACCAATACCTTCACGGAGTCGGCAGTTAGATAACTCGGCGGTGAATACTGCCCTGAAGGGGACACGCTGCCCGGCCCGTTCAGCGCATCCCCGCCAGAAACAGCCCACATCACCGGCGCCGTGCTGCCATCGGCAAACGCCGCAGTGAACTGTTCAAATAAGCTGCCCTGCATCGAGATTGAATTGCACCCCGTGCAGTTGGTATCGATCGTGTTGCTCCCCAGGGCGATGAAGATCGTGTTCTTCACCGGGTTCGCGATAACTTTCCCTAAGCCGCATCCGGCCAGTGGAATCAACGCAGGCAATAGAATCACACCTGCACGCAGCAAGAGAGAACCAAGGTGTAAACCAGGCAGGACAGCATGAGACAGCGGTCTTTCGGTCTCAATTTGCATAGCTTGCAGTACGTCCATTTCGAGCGGTGAATAATCTGATTCTTTGGGATTGGGGTTTCCGCTTTTGAGGGGAACGGATTAAGCCCAGGGAAGATGTCCACTGTTCAGGAGAGAGTTCCAACAGCCCGCGCGCTGGCAGCCAGTAAGGCAATCCTGGCATTCGCGCTCATCTTCCGCGCGCGAGTCTCTTCCGCCCCGCTTCTACCCTCACCACGCAGGCTCTCTTCTTGCGCCAGACCTGAACCACAGTCATGCTGAGAAGAATCACAAGCAGAAGTTGCAACATTGGGATTGTCATGGTCGATCCTCCACGTGCGGCGCTTCTGTTCCAGAGGCATCGCCTCGTTGGTCGCCTGCGCCCGGTATCCTCATGTAGCTCAGATACTGGCACGTGAAGTTGCCGGCGTATTTGCTTTTCAGCAAGGAGCGATATCAGCAGGCCAGAATCCTGAT